>Ga0160423_10000105_pt1 | contig 58602 bp, 39 predicted proteins | sample CRUFie14St8metaG_FD_108191 | JGI IMG/M metagenome (GOLD analysis project Ga0160423, IMG submission 108191) | Marine microbial communities from the Costa Rica Dome - CRUD Field 142mm St8 metaG | ecosystem: Environmental > Aquatic > Marine > Oceanic > Photic zone | place: Costa Rica: the Eastern...
CTTCGTTCCCCTCCAGTGCGTTTCGTACTTGAGTTAGTATCGGGGTTCTTATCACGGGCTTCAGCTTATCGTTGAGCTCTGCGCCAAAAAGTTCGGTCGCAACGCCGTACGGGGCGTCACCTCCGGTAGTTATGCAAGTCCTCCACGGCGGGCACAAAAGTCGCGTCTTTGCGTTTATCATCCAATCGCCCGTTATTTTAAATGTACAATCCGCGGAGAATCGCACCATAAGTTTGGTTAAATTGTCAACGTGGTTTTTGGTGACACAAGCATCGCACTTTGCAAATGATGTGGCTAAAAGTGGCTTCGCCCATTTTTGGGATAAGGCATATTTTAGAACACTGAGCACTTCAACGGAGGAGTGTCCGCTTTTTATGTCATTACCAATATCGCGCAGGTGTCTGGGATCGGATACATTCAGGTGAGCGGTTTCTTTCTGCGCTTTGTCCATGGTAATTCCGGCATCGTGTGCGCTTGCTAGGGGTGGCATCAGAAGTGCCCAAACCGTCGCGACGTCCTTGAAATACGATGGATCGTTTGTTACGGTTTGAACCATGGCCATTTCCAGGTGGGTTCTAAATGCGGTGATTTGTTCGGCAGAGCATTTTTTCTGGTCATAGAGGACGTGAAAAAAATAAGCAAGGCATTCGGGTTTGACGATATTGTGAAGATCAGCATTCATTGTCCGGATGCCTCGAGGAAAATGGTGCCTGTGCCCAAATACACAAACGCAGTTGTGGACATCGCGCCAATCGTGGCACGAAAGGGTTCCGGCCAGCGGAAATCGTGTACACTTTCAGTGGCGATGCGGCAAGTGCCAGACAAAGCGGAGCACGTACGTCGATTCGCTCTGGAGAAAAACGTTTTTAATGTCGGGGGGGGCTCCTTCGTGCGAGCTTGGGTGCGTTGGCGGACCAGTGCATTTTGGTCGCGAGTGCGGTCGAACCATTGGTCAGTTTGATGTCGCGCTCAAGGCGTTTAGTGGGGAGCGCGAGCCAACCATTCGAGTGTCGTTGGCGCACGGGGCAGATTTTGTCAAGGTTATAAGTGCGCACAGAACGCACATTGTTTTTCTGGAACTCCCAATTACCGAACTTCGTCCGTTGCGTTCAGCATCAGTTTCGTTTTCAATTGGGGTGTGCATTTTTCCAACGTGCCTGCCCGGCTCAACGATAGCAGCAACGTACCGGACCAAGGCATTTATTGACGGTGTCGTGGTCGAACCAGGAAAGTTGCCGTACACATTCAAAATTAAGACGACAAAGGCGCGCGTTTTGTCGTACGCCAAATTTTGCGGGATGCCGCTTGGTTCGTTTATGGGAATAAGTGCGCCGACGTGCAAGAACATCTGGGCATCCTCGTGCGCTCTTCAGCGATACGCCCACATCTTTTACGGACACACTTCGAAGAGAACAAAGGCAAAATTCAACGAAGACATTTGCAGGTCGTACCAACCGCAGTTAAACGTTGGTCGTGAACTCGCCCCGCTCCCGCAGCCCGTTTGTTGGAAAGAATCCGGGTCAAACTACGTCTGCGCGTATTGCAAGAAGGAGTACTCTTCCCGGGCCAAATTTATTGCGGGGTGTGCTCCGGAGTTGATGGAGTGAGTGCCCCGAAAAGCTCAGGCGGAGGCACTGGGGCGTACTTGCGGTGCCACACGTGACCTCGTCTTACGAATAAGTTGTCCGACAGGAATAGGTCGGCGTACGCCGTGTTGTATTCCGAAGCGGCGTCCCGTATGGACACACCTCGGATTCGTTTTTTGTCAATTGCTGCCTCCAGGCTTGTTTTGTCGTACGCATTCAAAACTGTCGATCGTTTTGCGTGCCATTTTCCCGATATTCGAATAATAAATATATTTCGCACGGCCTTGGTTGCTTCGACGATGGTACATTCAATTGACGGATGTAAGTGATTTTGGGTCAGCCATTGCTTTATCTCGACCAAATCGTCTGTAGTCTTCAGCAACTCCAGTGCGTAGTATATGGCACAGTAGCAAATTTCTGGTGCATCTGGTCGCCAAAAGATCTCAGGTGTGTTCAGGATTTGAGCCAGAAAAAGATTCATTTCGGTGCGAGACTTTTCTTTGAACATTGAAGTCATTTCCCCAAGCAGCTCGGACGTCGGTATTTTCTTTCGGGAACGCAGGAGAGCAACAACTCGTTCGGTTCCTGTTTTTACGCATTCGGCGCATTCGTAAAAGATACAGCGAGGAAAGCATGAAAGCATGATATCGGAAGTTCAACACTGCGGGGATACAGAGATCGAAGAGTTGTCAAAAACGCTTAGTTTGTGTATCGTTGCCACTGTCCTGGCGTATCAATACGTTCTTTTCCAATACCGGCCTTAAGTGCGAATGAGCAGCGCGTCTTGCACTGAGTTGTACTTTGGCGGGTGGCACCCGGAATACGGTAAGTGGTCTTTTCCCTCTTTTAAATAAGTCACGCCGGCGACAATATTTTGACGCGCCTATTTATGGTCACCGCAGGTAATTTGTTACTGGTGCTTTTGATTCTTGGATGGTCTGTCGAACTGTTCAGAAGTTGAATCTGAGAAACGCGTCTTTAGTCTCACGAGTTGCAACTTTCGTTCGCTTAGTTTTAGTAGCGGGGTGGCCCGCTGTTTTTGTCTTGACGGAAGACACCCGGGTGCATCACACGTACTTGCTCCTTGCCGGGAACGCTGTCAGCTTTCTTCACTCGGGCTTAAATGACTGTTTGCTCGCGCACATTGCGGTTGCCGCGACGTTTTTCTTTTCGCTGGTGGCTCGGCCGCCGTACCGTGTTTGGGGAATCGGCTCAATTTCGTACTCGACGATTGTTTTCTTTGCCCACGCTTGCGGTCCTCGGCTGCCTAGTGGGAATTCCGTCTACGATTTCCTTTGTGTACGAGAAAAACCCGCGTGAATGCAACAAGGAGCATCCATTTTCGGACGCTTCGTACGAGTCGCCGTGCTACGTATCGATTGCGCGCGGGCCAAACATTTTAAAATTTGATGGAGACACGGTGCGAAACCACACTGGGACGTTGGATGCACTGATTGACACCGGAGGGCTCCGCATTGAATACAAGCGCGAGCAGATTGGCCACGTTGGGTGGAACCTCGACGATGATGACCTGGCTCGCCGAAACCTTAAACCAGCGGGAAGCCGAATATGCTACGACGACAATCGATATTTTTGCGCCCCGGGGCCGTGCTCGGTTATCGATATTAATTATTTGGCTGATATAAACTACGATTTGACGAACGTGCGGCCGTCGAACGTCATTCAGGGTCGCAGTTATTGCGGACCAGTGTTTGGGACGGAGATGGAAGTTAGGACCCCGTTTACCATAACATTTGAAGACGAAAACGGAAAGCTTCAATCCAAAAAGTATGAAAGGGGACAAATTCTTCCGTCAAAATCGAAGGCTCGGCGGGATGCCTTGAAGGAGCTGCCAGGAAGCCTTCCCGAAGACGTTCAGCCCCTTATTCCGCAAAACGATGTTTTTAACAGCATTCCGGCCTGGTGGTACGCGTCGTTTAAGGCGTACTTGGCGGCAGGAAAACGCAAAACCGACGGCAAAACATGTTTTGGGAGACACATTCCGACCTGGATGATCCCTGAGCCTGGTCGGTCCCGAAATTGTCAAGAGTCGGCAACAAGAAGACGAAAGCGGCGAAACGATGCGCCGTTGAACCCGGCCGAGGACGCGGACGCAAGCGATACACGAACGCTCCTAACCCGACGATCGGATCCCGAATGCGTGAGGGATGAAGTCGAGAGCGGGTCTCAGAATTGTCCGGACAGGACGCCGGAGCGAGCGAGGCGGAGCAAGAAAAAGAAAAAGCACAAGGGATCTCATCCGTCGTTTACCGAAGAATCGTGCGACATGGAGTTTTCGTACAGGCCGACCTACATGCACCAAAGCGACAATCCGCCGACGGGAGCATTAAATGAACTAGACGCTGTAAACGCCGTGCACGGATCGACCTCTGATGTTCCCAAAGAGTACGATGCGCCGCCCAATTTGGCCCCTCCTGCGAATATCCTGAGTAATTATTTTGACACAGCAGACGGACCGGATGGGTTTGAGTTTGGCCCGTGGTCTCGGGGAGGCGAATTCACGTTGTGCGACACTGCGTACATTTCTGGGCCGACAATAGGATTTAGCCCCGAGGCTCACATTTTTTATGACCCGTCGGTTGAAACCCCGGCCGGTATGCGACCGTTTGACAGCGAAGAAAACACGCCGTTTGACGACCTTCGGTGCACCAATTTTCCGGAGGGTACTGGCGTGTACGACATTATTCGGTGCTTTGTCAAGAACGTGATTAGGACAGGGACAAACCTGGCTGGTCCTTATGATTTGATCGGGGAGTTAAAGTCGTACATTGACAACTCGGGTAGTCAGCCAGTGTTTCCGAATTCTACCGGTCCATCAAAAGGTGTTCACGCTGAGGCGGCTTTGCTCGGGCAATTTGCTACGACTATTGGGCCTTGCGAATCATACCGTGTTCGGCAAGAAAAACTCATGAACGCAACGTACAACATGTGGCGGAAGTCTCAGTTTAACTTCGGTCATAACCGAGCGGCGTTTGAGCGCTCACTCGGCTGCGACGTAACGAACAACATCACCACGGATGACCCTGGTGCCCGGTGCGCCGCTGTTCGCGGTCGGCATGAATGGTCGACGGACACGTGCACCCCGCTCCACCGGTGCACGAAGCATGGTTTTTCGTGCTGCAACGCATATCAACTCTCGGCTACACAAGGCGGCGGACGGAACGCGGTCGATCACGATCATTTTAATTACGGCGTCGACAAATGTGAAGGCGGGCAGCCTCGGCCGCTCACGAGTCAGGAGGATACGGACAGAGTAATGACTCCTGGCGAGGGCTCGGAAGATTTCGCAATTGATGTCGCTGCAATTGGGATCGGCGCAGAAATTGGATTATACTTTGGGCCTGAGGGAGCCCTCTTGGGTGCAGCTGCTGCGTACCTTGGCACCATGATTGCTCACATAGCCAGCAACAAGAAGAATTTCAGAACGTGCGGGTTAAAGATGAAGCACGACAAAAATTTCGACATTTATTCCTGGAACGATGCGACTGGACGTTTCAACAAGGACGCCGAGAGGGAAAAGTTGTACTACCACCTTGGCAAGGACCAAATCGACGACAAGGGACAAAAATACAGCACGTTTATTCGTAGCGCTGGGGATACGTTTGCGTGCAAGTCAAGCTGCGCCAAGCATACCATTAGTGGCGGGGAGCCATTTTCTGAGGCGAATCGTAATATTGTGTGCGACTCTGAACTTTTGCTCTCTACATTTTTCACTAGCTTGGCTTCGTGCGCTGCTCGGATCAACGATGATCTGGGACCGTTTACGCCTACTGAGCTGTACCTTAAGATGGAAGAATATTCGACTTCTTACGGGACTAACAATCCGTATTCCGATGTGCAAGCAAACGTAAATGGCGTGAACCTCAATCCGTTGCACGAAACCGGAATCGATCCGCCGGCCGAAGGGTTATCCTCGTTGTGCTATGTTGCGAGGCTCGATTTTAATTTCGGGGGCTCTGGCAAGAGGGTTCGGGCCCAAGGGGGGGCCTACACGGACTGCCGGGATCGTCAAAAACTTGACCCGGACAACGGGGCGACGCTCGACGGCGGCGTGTCGTGGGTGAATGCGGTTCGGCGTGCGGCTCTCGGGGCGGTGCAACGGTACATGTTTGAAGACGAGACTAAAACGGGCGATGATTCGTACATGGGAAAGGTTTCATTCAAGGGCAAGAAGCGAAAGTCCCACGGCCTCGATTCGTTGACGATTGCGGACATGGAACGTAACAAACGAGCGGTCATTAATTCGTTTCACCGGGTTCCTACGGAAACGACGGGCCGGTCGTGCTTCGGCAATTTCACGTACGAAGATTTTCATGCAATTATGGAGTTCAAAACCAGGTACGGAACAGCTCGAACGCCGGAGGACGATTTTGATACAAAGTTTGGCGACGTAAGCTTAACAACAGCAACCGAAGAGTGCGGCTGGAGCACTGAGGATTTAGAATTGTTTAATGTCGGAGGCACGTTTGAAACTTTTACGCATACGGAAACAGCTACGGTTGCAGGGGTAGGCGACATCGTAACAAAAGGGTATTTGCAGTACGCCGACAGCAACGGAATCAGCTTTGCTTGCGGCGATAACATTTTGATTAAGATAGATACCTGGAATCAGAACCGCGACGCCTCCAACCAATATTCGGCCGACAGTTATGAAAACATGCGGGACATTTGTCTGGCTCAACGCTACGCCGGGTGCATTGGGTTGGCTAAAAACGCGGAGGAGGCCGCCTTTCATTTGGTGCACATTTTAGACATTACCGGCACTGGGGATTTTACTTGCCGGGCAACGGAGGGAAATTTCTTCGCAACGGCGGGTCAATTTTATTTTGTTCCTTGCTACGGAATACGAACCATTTCCGATAACTTCGGGTGCGAGGAAGCCCCCCACTTACGATCGGATCAAACGGACTTTCGGTTTGACATGGGCGGTCCGCGGCGGCCTTTAACCATCAAGAGGCCCGCAAGTGCGGTCGAATCCTTTATTGCCGACGGTGTTTCTCTTTACACGGCAAACACGCGGTTTACGCTGAACCGACGCGCGTTTGAAAGCGGTCGATCGGATCTCACTTCGCCATCCGAAGGCTTAAACATCGACGCCGACTTATCAACGTGGCAATTTTCGAACGAGGGCCAGGGGTTCAGCAATAAGCCAAGCAAGGTTGATCTGACCACGTTTGCTGGATCCATTAATTCTGATCCGGAAAAAAGGCGTCAGGGAATACAGCTCGTTCCGACCTCCCTCAGTGCCCGGGAGAAGATCTATCAATTTTCGTGGGCCGGCATGTTTGATGCGGATCATTTCCTTGATACCGGGGAATATCGCTTTCGGCACCCGACGGTGCTGTCCCCTGCCTCGTTTTTAAAGCCGCCAAACGCGTCAACGATGCTTAAGGTAACTCTCGGCGAAAAAGATTACTACGTGACCGACGCCTTTATTCGTCGAATGCTTCAAGATACGATAAACGGCGACGCAACCTCCGACCACGATTGGCGTCGGTTTCAAATTAGAACGCACATTATGGCGTTTCCGTCGGCCTTTGATCCGGCTTTTACGAAACCGGCGCTAGGCGGATTTGTTGATGCCGAAGGGTTTTGTGATCCGCGAACGCCAAACGTGAGTCCAAAATCCAGCGTTGACGATGGGGACATGGACGATTTTCTAGACCCAAGTCTTTCTCAGCAAGAATTTGACGAATTTACCGAGGCGTACGAAAGCATCTGCGATTTGCACGCATGCGACATCATTCAAGACATTCCGGCGCAGTTCCTAGACAGCGACCCGTTCGACGCGATGAACAGTCTTCCGCCATTTGACGTTCCAATCGGGGAGCATTCGACATCCTTTCAAAAACGAGAAAAGGCGTGGCGGTGCGTTCCGCGCAATTTTACGTTTTTTTTGCGGGGCTCTTCATTTCCGGGCGGGTTAACGTACGGCGACTCGCAGAAGGACAACGAATTTTTTACAAAGCTGATGTACACCGGGTACGGCATTCTTGGGGTGCCGTTGGTCGGGCTCGAGTCTGCGGCTCTCCGGGGCGTTCTGGAAGGCATGCACAACGAACTCAAAGTTACCGATGGAACGTATTCCGGGAACGACGATAAAGCATACCACCAGCGAACGAAAGAAATCGTATCGAACGCGCTTCGGCAATTGACGTCGTACTGCACTGCGTTTTCCGACCGCAGCGAGAGCCAGTCCTTTTCGAGGAGCGACGGCGAATATTGCAAGAATGTTCTGGCTTTTGAATTGCACGCCGGTCAGCCGTATCAGCGGTCGGCGACGTCTCCGTTCAAAAAAGACAATCTTCCAGTAGAAAGCAACGAGTTTGCGTTTCCGCATTTCTTTGCGGCCGGGGAAGACGGCAAGACGCCCATTGATTACAACCAGGTCGACACGAGCGATCTGTTCCAAGAGCACCGCGAAGCTGTTCCCGTGTCGCCGATCCCTCGGTCTTCGTCATTCAGCAACATGGAGCAGCACAAGAACGCGGTTCCTTGCGACTGCGACGACCAAAAGATCATTTGGGCCTGCAACCGAATACGAGCGCAAGGTGATGATTCGCCCTTTGCAAAAAAGTACGATTTTACCGAAGACATTCCGATACCCGATTCGCCTTTGTTCGAGCCCGAGTACGACTACGGCGACAGCGTCCAGATGGTTGAGTGCGGCCTGTCGTGGGAAGTTCCGCCGATGCGCACGCCTCGCGTCGGACTGTACGTTCCGTCCAAAATCGATTTATTTCCGGTGTTTGAGCGAGATCCCTTTTGGGGCGGGAAGCAAGTGGACGTCCCTAACGATCCAACAAAGTGTTTCAACGCCACGAACATCACAGGGATCAACGAAACGGCGCCGTGCGATCACGAAAACAACAACAATATTCGCCTCGATCACTGTGCGCAAGAACTATTCAGCGACACGATGAGCCCCCGCGCCCACAAGCTGGCTGAGCTGCTCTTTACCGGAAAGCATCCGCTCCCTGGAATGAACTCAAACGAAGCGACAAAACGAGACCTTCAGCCGCACGATGCAGACGACGACATTTTCAACCTGAACCGGCGGGTGCATGATGACGAAGTCGGGCCCTGGTGCTACCAATCTCAGCGTCGTATTGTGTACGACAGCCCGTGCCTCCGGTGGCCTTTCGGCATTGCACACTCAAGCACGATCGGAACGGGCGACAACATTACGGAGGCCTTCAAGGCGCAAGCGTTTGGGCCGCTAACGACGTTTACCGAGAACCAAAAAACGTTTCGGGAGTCCCACCGGGTGTCGACGGTGGGATGGCAAGGGTATTGCGAGCGCGAAACGGTGGGGTCGAACATTGTCATGACAAGACATTCGGGGCTTAAAATAAAAAATCGACAACAGGCCAAGTTTCGGTACTGTCAGAATGATCCGCTGTCGTTTGACCAGCGAACAGAACTGTGCTCAACTTTTGCCCCGCATTTTGTCATGTACGGCTCAACCTTTACGACGCGCGAGGTTAAGCACGCCTGCAACCACAAGGCAAAGCTGTGCGTCATTGTCCCGGGGTATTCTGCATCGGGCCGCGTTTCGAAAATCATTGACAATTTTGACGCCGGACCGTTTGCGGGTTACACAATGTTAATCACGCCGTTTGGAAGGGAAGCAATCGACGAATATTTTGCGGGACGAGCGCTGTACGAAGTCGGAAACTCCTTTGGGCGGTTCATGAAAGAGCCGGGGAGCCCCTTTTTCAGCGATCAGTATCCGACGTTGGCCGACAAGAAGCGGCGCCAAAAACTGTACGTCGGAAAGCACCTTCTCGACCTGAATCCAAGGACGCACATGAACCACTCCAACGCAGATTACGTGCTCGACGAAGACGAAGACTTTTTCACCGGATTCAAAGCGAACGTGGCGGCCTTTGCCCTCTTGGCAAAAGTTCCGGATCGGATGACCGTCGACGGCGCCCGCAACTTGATTGACATTTTAGTGGGCCACTTAAACGACACGTGCCGAACAGTCAGTCCGAGCAATGCAAGGCCTGAAAACATTGCAGATTACGACAAATGCGTGACCGAGGAAGATCGTCGCGCGGGCACTTTCTTCGTCCCGGCCCGGACGGAGCCGCCGTCCTCGAGTCATCTGCGAGCGGCGCGGTTTGAGGACATTTACGTCAACGCCGAACCGGATTTGGTCATTGTGGACGCGCCTGACTTTACTGTCATGGGCGGATCAAAGGACATGCCGTTAATATTATCGTCGGATTCTGGTAGGCACGGTCGACGAAACACGCCTTCGTGCATTCATTTCGAGGTTGGCGCCCCGGGGTTTCACATTGAGAACGTCATCTTTGACCAAACGCGGTGCTCCCGGCTCCTTCCGGCTCAGCGAGTGCCAATTGTGTTTTCCGGGAAGGACGTGTCCGGGGCCAACATCGAGTACCAAACCATTCTTCGAAACGGCACGTCGGTGTCAGCCTCAACTTTGATTTTGGGCGACGACACTCGTTTCTTCCAAGCCGGGTCGTTCATCAGTGCCAACAACATTCAAATTACGACCGCGACGGCGTTTCAGGACGAAGACGGGCACCTGACGTGCCGGGCAAACGAGATCGAGACCATTTTTGACGTGGGGGCCGCGCGGATTCAGGGGAGCGTCGACGTACGGAGGCACCCTCGTCCTCTCAGTCCAAATTGCCCCGAGGATTTCATTCGCATTGTGGAGCAAGAGCCGGAAACAGCAAAGGACCGGCGAGAGGTCGGGGCCGAGTTTGAATGCCGATCTCGTCGCAACCCCAAGAACCAACCGTACGGCATCTTTGACATTATCGGTCCGGATAATGCCCTCTGCCTTTACCTGAACATGTCGGCGGCGCTCGGGGTGTTTGGGGCTGCGTACGAACGCGACATTTATCCGCTGCGGCACTCGCGGTACCACCTTTACTTGACGTTGTTTACAATTCTGTCAATTGTGGCAGCAAGCCTTTTTGTTTTGAACCTTGCGCTGATTTGGGTCGGCAACTACGTCGTTCACAAGATGCTCGGCCTCCGACCGCCTTTGGATGCAAAACAAACCTATGATTTTATCAAGGATCGAATAAGAACAAAAACAAAGCAAACAAAAGTCGAAAAGACGAAAAGTCGGCTGCATCAATTTTCCGTCGGGAGAACGCTCGTCGTTGTGTCGGATCGCCGAAAAAAATGGTTTTCGACCGCATCCGAAGAAAAATGTTTTGTCATTGGGTCTACAAAAAGACGCTACGATATTTGGAGGTTGGTGGAATTTGTCGAATCCGGAGTAAGATTACCGGACGACATTGATTCGGGCGTCAAAACCGCTGTCCGGGAACTTGCCAAACACGTCGGTGCTCATTACCTGGCTGGCCTATAAGTTTCCGTTTTCTCCCGGATTTACTTTCGCACTGAACAGCAACAATGGCGCGCACCAAAGTACAAGAGGTCAAACGGATGGAGAAAGAGTCAAAGGCCGCCGAGGCGGGAAAGACTCCAAGGAAAAGCCGGAAAATGAAGTGGCGGCAGCGGGCTCGGAATGAAATTTTTCGTCTCACGCGAAATACCGATCCGATTTTTCCAAGGGCAACCATGGCCCGAATTATTGGGCAGGCCGCTCGGGAGGCAACGCAAGTCCTTGGAGTTCCGAGCGATTTTCGATTTAAAAAGGCAGCAATTGAAGCGCTGCGCGAAGCTGGCGAGGCCTTTTTGCACGCGAAGCTCACGGAGGCCGACAAGTGGGCCGATCACGCAAAGCGAGTTACGCTCTTTGCCGGAAAGAAGGGAGATCTTCGGCGGGCACTTGAAGCGGATCCGACGTTCGACGTGCATCGCTTCGATGAAGTGTTGCAGGAATTCAAAGATGAGCGCCGGGCCCTGAAGAAGGAGGCCAAGATGAAGAAGAGGGCGGAGCAAGAAAAGGCGCCGATGGCCGAGCCAACAGTCGTTGTTGGAAACTAATGGCTTGTCCACGCCAACTCAACCGTCGGGACTTTGTCGGAAAACACAACGACAATTCCGGCAACCAGTTGGCGATAACCGGCGCTCGTCAAGTTCTGACAGTATCGGATTGCTTGCTCTCTCGCCGATTTTATGTTTACGTTTGGGCCTCGCTTGACTTCTATGATGAATGACCAATGAAGTTTTCCGTGTGTTGATAGTATGTCAATTCGTTCGTGAGACAGAACACTAGCAGATCCGTTAGATGCCGTGTACAGCACAGGGCATGGGTGCTCCAACGACGTCATGTAGGTTTGAAGCGCCAACTCAATTGCTAGTGCGCGCTGGTACGACTGCTCCTTCTGGGGAGACCGCAACCCTTTGGCAACGTTAACGGCGCACGCGCGCGTCACAGACAATGCACGTTTGGCCCACGCTTGTTTTAATTGTGCCAACGCCATGCTCAGAGTTTTTTAAACGGAGGGCGGTCCTGCTAAATACGGAGAAGCAGTTGCCAGCATTTCTTACTCGGTCCGCTCGCGCTTCTCGTCGTGCCCGCCGGCTTCGTCTTCGGCCGGCCGTTTCGTCGCCGCAGCAATTGCTGCCATGTAATCAGTGGCACCAGAGTCAACAGCCTCGGTTTTTTCAACCAGGTGCACCACTTGAATCGGGGTGTCGTCGATGAGAGACAGTTGCAGCGACGGAGCCCCGGCCGGCGTAGCCTTGGCAACAATTTCGAAGGGTACAATCGCAATTGATCCGGCCCCGACTGCCGACATGTTGATCGGCTTTCCGTTGACGTCGTGGAGCGTGTAGTTGTTCAGCTTGTGCCCCGAGTCGCCCTTCGGTTCTCTTGGACGCTGCCGAAGCGCATCCCGAATGACTTCGTGGTCAACTGATTCCGCCCGCGCCAACGACGGCTTGTGGACCCCGTCGGGACCAACGGTTCCGGCCCGTTCGTCGCGCTTTGTCATCCGTGGGAAAATTGGCCCGCGAAGAAAAAGAGTCGGCATCGATCCGGCGTACTTGCTGTCGGCGCTCGGAAACCGCATAAAGGTGTACGGCGGCTGCGTCGAATCTTGAAGTGCTTCCGCCAACTCATCGGTGTCCACGCCGCCTTTGGCCATCTTCTTCTTCAGCGCCTTTGCTTTCGCTGCGTAATCCTGCGGGCGTTTGAACCCCGCCAGCGGTTTACCGCTCTTGACGCCTTCGATGAGATGATCATGCGCCGCGTACAGAAAGTTCAGCAGTTGATCTTCGTACCGCCCATCAGAATCCTTCGAAACGCCGAGCTTCGCTTCCGCCCGGAGCGGGTCCGGGTCCTTTCGTTGGGGGTCCCGGATTTGTTCGGCCGCTCCGTCGAGCCCAAAGCCCCGAAGCCAGTTGATCGTGACCATCATTTTTCCCTTGATGTTGTTGACGAACCCGTCGGACACCATGGCCTCGATCGGGTTGTCCACAAGTTTGCCCGTCGGCGTTACAGCCTTGCCGTCAGGCGTTCCGATGTAGACCACCGGCTTTGCGATTTCCGCGTCGGACCTGTACTGCGTGGTGTTGAAAGCAGTCATGCAGAGCCGCGCATCGTACTTCTTGACGGCGGCGTCGATCTTCTCCCAAGTCCATTCGTTCGAAGACGCCCTGTCGGCCATTATTTTTTTGATGGCCGCAAGCATGTCAGCATTGTCGGAAGGGGCAGCGGATGCCATGGCGATAGCAGTTGTGGGGTAAACCGGGTTCCACAAGGGCCTCAATTAGGGCAAATGTGACCAAATGTAGCCCCAGTGCGTTTATTTACGCTTCCGTTTCTGGCACCTAATTCTAGCTAGTTTCAGGCCGTGCGCCGTGCGGAGCGCGACAACCCGGATGAGCGTCTTCGACTTGGGCGCAGTTTGTTGAAGCCGGGCTCGTGCGGCCGCAACTGCCTTCGGCTGCCCCGCTGCCGCCACCGCTACCACAATTTTTCGTCCAGTCTTTGCTGCTGCGTATGTTCCGACGCATCTGTCGGAGCTTGATTGCAGCCCTTTCAGCTTTCCAAATTTCTTCGTCATTGCTGTCATCACGCCCAGGTCGTTCAGAGAAAATTGAACCAGTCCTTTGGTTTTCTGAGGGGTAGCCGACGGCGCCATGTTTGCCCTTTCTATTTGCCTCACCCGAAAATGATTCATTTTTTTCATGCTCTCCGGAACAATGTACTGATGGACCGCGGACCCCTTTGTGCTGACGAGAACAATTCCTTCAACCTTAGTCCACCGAAACGTTTTGGAAAACGCCGCGCACCCAAAAAAGGTCTGGAGCATGTGCGAGGTGTGCTCCGAATTGTCCAGGCCGTTGGCCATCTTGGGGTACCGTGAGCACGGCGTCTTGTACAACTTGACGTGTTCGTCGCTCGTATGCTGAGTGGTTTTTAGTTCAATGACAACAAAGGTTTTTGTTTTTTCTATAAAGCCGAGCCCGTCCAACCGGGTTTTTAAACGAACGCCCGGCTGCACTTCGGCCGAGACCGGCACTTGCGTCGCAACCACTCGGATGCCCATTTTTGACAATTGTTTGAACACCGTCTTTATTCGAACGGAGCATCCGGTAATGTTGAGTTTGTTTCCTGTAGCCTGTTTTACGACGCGTTGAAATTCGGTATCGCATCGACGACCCAACCGGAGGCCTTTGGCAGACGATGCACTTTTTACGTGGGCAACGCGCTGATAAGCCCCCACTCCGTTTCGGAGCGTTTGTTGGATATATTTTGTGACGCCGGACGCGTCGCGCCACACATCTTTTTGCGACTCAATTCGTGCCATGGCATCGGAAAACGACATTCGATTAGCGGTCAGTTGCCGCCGCCGCCGAGTGATGCAGGGGTTGCGCTCGGGTATGCGGTGACATCATATACTTGCTCTTGGTTTCAGGTATCGTTCCAGCTCATTATGAGGATGGAGAATCGATTTCGCGGAGGCCGGGGCGCTGCGGTAACCCCAGCCGCGCTCATGGACATTTCACGGCGGTACAATGACATTTTGTACACGAAGACGCTGGAGTCCTACAAAGCGGCGCACGACAGAGTGGTGGGGCCGTACCGGGATGTTATTGCGGCGAAGCTTGCGAAAAAATGCGGGAAGAAATCCGGTGTTGCCGCGTCGATCATGCGAGCACTTGAGGGCGCCGCAATCAGGCCAACGGTCAAGGGCAAGGTGATGACGATCACAAAAATGGACGGGACGTCGGTTGTTTTCAAAACGTCGTCGTCAGCGTTGTTTGCCGCTTACTGGGACATTCTGCGGGCGACGGACCCGCTGCTCGAGGCTATTCTTGCCGTCGGAAAGGATGCACAAACTGCGGAGGATTGCATCACCGAATTGAACAAGGTCGCGGCGTACGACACGGAAGGCCATGTCAAACGTGCGCAGGAAAAGTTCTGTGAAGTGATAGCAGCCGCGGGTCGCGTTTTTGGCGTATAAACCCTGCCACTGATGCCTTAGGTAGAACCATGTCCTTAGTCCGCCGGGCGGAGCAAATTATTGTCCATGCCGCTGTTCACGCAGCTCAGATTTTTGGGGGCTTCCTTGGGGGCTTGGGTCTTCTTCTTCCGAATGCATGGGGGCTGTTGTACCTCACTGGCATTGGCAGCGCGCTGGTTTTAGTCCGGATTGCTTTTTTGGCGATGATCCCGGCACTTTTAAAATCATCAAAGGTCGTGACGTTCGTCATCAACGCCATCATGGTAGCCGTCGCCCTGGTCATCGCGTCCATCAAAATTGCAATCGATCTCATCGAAACCATCATTGCCGCTTTCGAAGGACACTCCCACAAATTCAAGCCAACGAAGGAGCTCGTCTTTCCGCACGAAATTCACGACAAGGACGTCCGCCGAATTTTAAACCGAATTGCCGACACGTGCCCAAAATACGACAGCCTTCCAGCCATCTGGGATCGCGTCGCAAAGGAAATGGCGTCCGACTCCGTTTGCCCCATCATACGCGTCACGTACCCGCTCGGGCCGAACACTATCTTTAAGGCTACTCGAAGCACCCTGGGGTGGCTTTCCTACGACCCGCACCCGTACCCGGGCAACAATTGCGACTCTAATGCAGAAACGCCCGATTTTGTTTGCGTGGGTGCGTAAAACTCTTTTTATTCCCAATTGTGGATGCACCGCGCGCATTCTCGCAACAACTAACCCATTCGTCTTGTTCGCAGGCCTCGGTGCCGGGTACATTGTTCTCGAGGTCATCCTTCCCTTGCTCATCGGAACCGTCTTTCTGTACACGACGCTCGGTCCGCTTCGCAAATTCCTTTGGTCCGGCTTTTTGCTGGTCGAGCTGGCTTTTTCGTGGGCTCTCCGCAAAGTCTTCAAAATCATCAAATTCATCTTGTAACCGCATTAAAACGTCTTTCGTTCGTATACGCGAAATCCAGGCCCGCCAGCGCCAAACTTTTCGTCTACGGCCTTTGGATTTTGAATGTCATCCAGATCCTTAAGGTGCCCGGTAGCGCCGGTTGTTACCTCTGAATTGTCAGCGGGATTTGTAGTGATGCAAGAGGCTCGGTACACCATGTGGTTCCCAATCCGAATGTCCGTTCGGGCCGCCAGACCTTCGAGCTTCGTCGACCCGTCGTTGGGTTGTGCCTCCACGCTGACAAAACCAGGCAGAAGCGCTTCGCCAGCTGCATCAACGGACAGAGGAACGGAGATGAATTCGGTGCTCTCGTCGCCCGAATTTTGAATCCATTCATCAAACGCTTCGAGGAAATCGTCGCCGCTTTCCGGCGGGTCTTGAATCGCCTCTGTGAGGTTGTTTTTGTAACTGGAGGCGTGGCCGGTAATGCTGACGTCAGGAATAATCACAACCGATTCGGGCTGCTTGACCACTGCACCAAGGTACACCCGGAGCTGCATCTTGAGCGATTCGTCCGTCTGCGACGTTGACACAGCCGTGTGCGGCATTCCCACCATCAACGACCCGGTGTCCGCCCCGGGAGCGGCCAGAATAGCACTCTGCGTCGTCAGCCGTAATTTTCGAACCAAGAGACGAGGATTGGTTCGCTTATTGGCAGCGTCGGTGCGAATCGTTTTCGTGTTTACCTCCGCGCCGCTGGACATGTCGACAAAAGCCACATCTCGGGATACACCGCCGATGCCGTTGTCTTCAACCATGCTCATTCGATAAAGCCCGGTGTTGGATTGGGCCCCAAGCCGTTCAAAAAATCTTTGGTCACAATACGTTGCCAATTTTTTTCCCGCTTCGAGGTAAAGACTTATCGCCTCGCCCGGCCGCTGCGGCGTCGACCGTCCGTCAACTTCAGCCTTAATTGCAGCGTACAACGTTTCGATGTGATCCTTGAGCGCTGCTTTCTTAGCGGCTTGGCCGTTGGTCTTGTTATCGCCGCCAATCACCAAGAAATGATTGTTATTACCATCAGAACCGACGGCGTTGGCCAAAGTCTGCACAGGAGTAGCAGTAAACGCGTTAGCATTTGTGACGCCCTCCACCACATATGCGTTGGCCCCAGTACTAATCTTATCGTTGTATCTTGCGTAAACAAGTGCTGTAAGCAGGTCGGTCATTGACGTATTCGTATCGCCTGTCAATGTATCAGCACCAGTATTATTGACAAAAGACACGGCGGCGCCTTGTGCAACGATTGATTGGACCTTTTCGTATGAGACCATGCCGTTGGCGTTGCAGTTATTTCTAGCATCCGCGCCGAGCCCCGCTCTTGCGTTCCCGCCAGTTCCGCCGCCCGGAACAACGATGAACTGAAGCACGTCGACCACATTGTCGAGGCATCCCGGGCCGACCCGCGGGTTCGCCGAGCCGTACTCGAACGTTGGCTGCGGGATGTGCACCAGCATCTTAATGTTGGTGGCGGAATCCGTGTGCGACGTCCCGAGGTCCATGGTAATCGGCTTGCCGTCGGTCGTCTTGAGTCCCGAAATCTTAAACTCCATCTTCTCCGGCCGGGTGTAATCGAGCATCTCCGGCATGCCGTGCGGCAGAATCATCACCGACCCAGGCTGGCCGATGCCGTACGCGGTGGCGTACTTTGCCGCCGACAAGATCGAATGAAGCGGAAACCGTTGCTTGTTCATGATCCCGAAGCAGTTCTTGTGGTAGATCCGCTCGGCTTCGCGGACCGCCCGGTCGTACGTGAGGCCCCCGAGCGTTCCGTTGTACGCCGGAAGGCTCCGTTGAATGGCGGCATCAAGCCGGAGGCCGGTCCGCATGATTTCGTCGTACCCGAGCTCAACGAGCACGCGTTCGAGCTCCCGCTGCTGCGCGGCCAATTTGAGGTCGAATTCTTCTTTGAAGAGCGCCGGTTCGTGCTGAAGGTTGAGGTTCATCTCGAGATCGGCGCCGTACCGTTCAAGCATGACCTCGCGAGTAGTCTCCTTGATGCCGACGGTCCGCGCGGGCGCCCGCTCCGGAGCCACGATCGACCGGCCGCCAACCACTTCTTTCGTGGTCACGATGACCCGGTGGGCGTCCACCACCTGAACCGGCATGATGGCCTTAATCGGGTCCTCAAACGCCGCAAGCCGCGACCCAACCGTCTGCTCGATGACTTGAGCCCGGCCGCGGATGGCGTACTTGAGGCCAGTGGTGCTGTGCGACAATTCGTGGCGCGCGTCAAGATCGTGCGACATGGTCGGAATAATCTGAACCTTATCTCCGAACATCTTGGTCATGGTATCCTTAATGTCAGTGTCGGTGCGTCGTCCGAGTTCGGTCGGGGGGGCCCAAAGTTCGGACGGCCCCTTTTGGTACTCCGCGTGCATCTGAGTCGACGCCATGATTCGGGTAAGGTTTTTTATCCGCGAGCGCATGCCCATATAGACCATTTAAAAATTGACTCGAATAACCTCAGGTTATGTTCCGTGGAGGTCCGGGTTGCTCAAAATGAACCGCTGCGAGACTTTTACACCCGACGCTTCCGAGATGCACAAATCTTTCAACTCCCGGACGGCCGCCGACATTGATCGCGACCCGACCATTTTGGCTGCCCCAAACTGCATGTCCCCGGGAACCGATTTTGCCACCCACTCGATTTTCGGAATCATATCCACGTTCGAGACCCGATGGCCGCTCTTCATGATCCAAAGCAGGGCCGCGGCGTACACTGGCGCATTCTTCATCTCATGCCCGCGTTTTCGTTGTTGCAGTATGTACCGTGCAACATCCCCCGCCAGCCCTTGAATCCGGTCGACCGACGCTCCTTCGGCCTCGGTCACCGATTCCCGCCGTCGCTTCAGGGTTTGAAAGACGTACTTGGCGACGCACTCAAGCGAGATGGTCCCCTTCTTGTTGAAGGTAGTTTTGGCTGCTCGCGCGGCATCCCCGAATGCTTTCTGCCTCGCCGACGATGTTGAACTCCGCCGTTTCTTGCTAATCAACAATGTTTTGATAACGCCGAGAGTTTGGTCCTCGAGTTGTTTGAAGGAACGTTCTTGATCCTTGTGCGGCTTGGAGCATTTATCTCCTGACCAATGACAGTTCCATTTCGCAGCCCTAGCATTGGCCGACGCAATCGTCAGCGTTTGATTTGCGCGGCGCCTATTTAGGAACGGAGCGCAAAATAAACACAATCTTACCCGTGGTCCAGTCTAGATTTTGTCGGGAGCTGAAGCTCGACTGATCCTAACTCGACGTTACTGATTGGACAAAGTTTGAGGCCGTTGACGTCAGTGTGCTCGTTGCAATGATGCGGCCCGCACCGGTGCACGTGAAGGCTAGACGTGCAGACGTAAACGTGCTTAAACTTATAGTATCGGCATTTCCCGTTCTGGCAACGATGCGCTGTGTTGACTGAAAACCGCGGCAACCCTTTCCGTTCGCGATCAGCCAGGAACGCCGCCACCGCCGCCTTTGACGTCTCATCAGCGGGAAGGATTTCCATGTCCGATGCCGAATGCTCCGACTCGGACGACCGTCGCCTAAAGCGCCGACGAGAGGTTTCCCCGCCTCCGCTCGTCGGTGTTGCAATTAATGCCGATCTCCGCGATGAGTTGGTGCGTTCTGAAAAAAGTCCGTCCCGTTTTGCCTACAAAGAGCTCCGGAACGGCGCCCAGGTTGTTGAAACAAACAGCGCCGAGGAGTTTTTGATTTCACTCGGCGAGTACGTGCGCGACGGAATTCCGGTTTACTCCTTTAACGGGGTAAAATTTATTTTCCGAAAAGAGGCGATTGGTCGGTACCTGCGTGAGGAACATATGTGGGCAGAAAAATCTCTCGGCGTTGCTTCTAGGCACATTGATTTGCTTGCGTACTTTTTTGTGACCACCGGAAATTTTGTATCAAAAGACCGAATGCAAGTCCTTCGGCCCGGTGGTCGTGGGTATCAATTTTTGAACCATCATCAGACTGACCACGCCTCGGTGCTTTCGGACATTGAGGCTATTGTCACCACCCTCGACGTCAACGGCCAGCTCGTTTACGTCCCGAAGCTCATGGGCCCAACGATGCGGTCGCGCGGCGACCAACTCAGGGGAAATATGGGAAAGGTGTGGGCCCCAACCCCGCGGCCGTCGGCCGAGATGTCGATTGCGGCGTGCATTCGGCGGTGGCACACCATGCCAAAGGCCGATCGACCCGATGCTTGGAAGTGGAAGTCTTGGCGGCAGAGCGGCGGGGCTAAACCCTTTGAATTACGGTCTGACATGATTCCGGCAATCATGTACGATTTATTGTGCCCAGAACCCCGGGTGGAGTACCGCCGGCCCCTCGGTCGATGGTGAACGAACGTTGTGTTTATTATTATTCAACATGGAACAAAATTTTACGCCTTTCCTCGTGAAATAACTTTCGATCTGAAAATGAACTTTTCCGCGCCTGATAAATTCCGACGGCGCACACCCCAATAATGACGGCGACTCCAATCCCCAGCGCCGCAAACCCCGCGGCCTCTTCCTCGGTCGAGCTTGTCCCGGCCGCCACAATTTTTACCGTGTCCCCCGATACATCAATTGTTTCGGGAGGGGTAGTGGAGGTGCTTGTCAGCTTGCTCTCGGTGACGGTCGTTGTTGTTGCTGTCGTGGGGTTCGGCACCAGGATGGAATTAGCAAGCCACGCGTGAGAGATGCCGACGTCGTCTTCGTTCAGCGCATGAATTCGGCAGTCTTCCGCGGTTGTTTCTCGGAAATGAAACAACTTTCGGTCAAAGCCTCGGCGGCAGCAGTAATGGGCATTGTCGCGGGTCACCCCCATGCACTCGCCGTGGTACCCAGCGGATGTGGAGTATGACCCGTCGTCCGCCTCTCGCATGTTGCACGAATGCTGGATCCAATCAAATTGAACCTCGGTGCCGCTTTCCAGGTACGGGCACTGCTGGCACACCCGATCGGACGACGTCGACGCATCCGAGGCAATGTACTGGTTCTCCGAGGCAAGGCAGTCGGTCCAGAAGCTGCAAATGTGAATTAAAGGAACGTTCCGAAGCGCCTCAACGTCGTGCTGCACAATGAGCCCGCCCGTCGTTTCGTTTTGAAAGATGGTAATGTTAAGATCTGACCCTGGATGTTGATCGCACGCGTTGGCGCCGCTTAGGGCTTCGAGGGTCCGACAATCAATTTTCCACGACCCCGACTGCACGGTCCCGTCATCGTGGTTCACGCGGTATTGACCGTTCGGGCATTCTTGGAGCGTGCCGCACAACGTATCGTGCTTTCTGGCATCAATGACGTCGACAGCCGTAAGTTCAATCTCGGTTTCGGGATCGCATACGCTGTGAGGTCGGCACGACGTTCCGACAAAGTTGACGCTCGGCTGAAATTGACCGTCCGGGCAGTTTTCGCACACGTTTGTTAACACGTTTCGAAATTCTCCGGGATTGCACATAATCAGGTGGGTCGTTGAAGTTGTAACCGATGTGTCGGTCCTGGTGGTTGTGCTTGTCGTGGTGGTCGTGGTCGAAATTGTTGACCGAAGTGCAACAAGCCCGGTGCACTGATGTCGCATGAGGTGGTTTGATGCATTAGTCCCCCCAAAAGGGTCAGACTCGCAATCGCCGTCGACCAAATTTTGCTGATACGCATCTCTGTCATATTCGATTCGACAGCAGACATTGGAATTATTTCCGTTCGAAACGGTGCATTCAGTGCGGGGCAGGGGCCCGGTAGGAACGTTTTGTTGAGGACACTCGTTCGGCTGAGCATATTCTACCCCGCCACAAATTCGCGGGCACACTCCGCAAACTCGATTTGATGAATCAGATCCGTCAGTAATTACGTACTCGTTCAAGTAATCCAAGCACGTTCGTTTAGGGGTGCACAGTCGAACCCATACGTGACCCTTTGCGTCCGCGGCTCTGATCAGTTCATCAATAGAAGAGAATAAGGCCGTTTGCTCCGACGTCATGTTGCTCGCGTTATGAGTTTCTCCGTTAGAAATGTTAATGCCCGACAGCGTGTTATCCTTGCGCGGGTGCGTCGAGTTTGCCCAGGGACAAAGTGAAACATTTAGCGATCCAGCGTTCGTGTGGGCGACGCATTGCAAATGCCACTGCCCTTGATACTCGCTGATTAGACCATTTGTAAACTCGTTTGCGCCGCAGTGAGATGTAGCCGACGGAACTGCACATTGAACGTCAACTTCAGCGGATCCTTCAAACAAAACAATTTCACCCGGGCCGCAGCTGCTGTGGGGCCGGCATCCGGTTAGTGCTTCGTGCACATGGCCAGACTCATCGGTACGATACTGGCCGTTTGGGCACGACTCGCACAAATTCGATCCGTTTACAAATTCACCAGGTTCGCAGTCTTTTACCGTTGTGTGTGTGGTGGTAGTGGAAGTGGTTGTGCAGGTAAACCCCGGCAACCAACACGGTTTTGGGTAAGTTAAAGGCGGATTTTGATTTTCTCGGTTGTAAAATGAGAAAGCAAACCCCCCGGAAATAACTTGTTGCGCATTCCACGACTCAATGCTTTGATCAAAAATGTAGTTTTGTTGAAAAATTCCAGACATGTCAGTAACCTGCGCGACATTCCACGTGTCAATGTCCAAATTAAAGGACGCATCAAAACTGAAAACAGATGTCATTTCAGTAACTTTTGCAACGTTCCAGTGCTTTAATTCTTGATTGTATGCAGAACTAGTAAACGTCTGATCCATAAACGTCACTTCCGATACGTCCCAGTCGCCAATTGGTTGATTAAACGCATCGGCTCCGTGAAAGTCAGCAAACATGTGAGTTACGCGCGAAGTGTCCCAATGATCTAACGGCGAATTAAAATGCTGCGCTTCGAAAAACGTCATTTGCATTTTTGTCACTTGGCCGACGTCCCACTTGTTCAGATCGCCATTGAAATTTCCCCACGTCTTTTGTTCTTGCGGCACAGAAGTTGGTGCAGATGAGCCTGGGCCTAACAGTTGCGTGGTCCGAGAAACATCCCATTCCGGCATGTCACAGTATGGAACGGTCGCAGTGCTGCAATAAAATATGGCATTTCTCATGCGCGCGCGGAGTTTTCCTCCACTTCCGTCAATAACATCGGTCAACGCTGCGCAGCTCGAGTCGCAGCCATTCCGATAGTTAGTGTGGCTTACTGCTGCAACCCCCAATATTGACCACATTTGCACAACAACGCCGCCGTCGTGACCATATACGCATTTTTAACAAAAGGCGGCGTATATTAGATTCGGTTAGGTTTTGTCATTTGATATTATTATTGTTGACGCATCCCGACTATTGTAGATTACAACTAAGGTGTGTTCTAATAATTGGTGAATATAAGTGAGTATTATGCCCAGTGCTCAATAACTTGCAGGGCGGGCGACCGTTACACTGGAGTTATTGAGCACTGGGGTAAATACTCGCCTATATTGCACCCCTAACACACCAATGACTTTTTGGCGCGAAACCCCCAAAATTAGATTGTGGGTTTATTGCGTTAATGTTTTGAAAGCCAAGAGGTCGGGGTCGTCGGCCGCGAGAATGGTAGTAATGACGCCCGGTCCGGGTCGTGGGTACCATCGGATGTCTTCAGGGCATTGGCACCGTGTGGCAAGCATGACAATTTGATCGGACGTCAGAAGCTCCCAGTTTCGAACGCAGATGACGAAGGGGGTGCTTGCCGGAATGGTTTTCCCTTGATACTTTGGGATGGTGCTCCACTCCGGCCAGCCCTCGATGACCGGGGTAAGCCTCAAATCCAGGGCCCCGTTTCGTTCTTCGTTCGGGGACGGCTTGACCTCGATGGCTTCCCCGTGCTCGTTTACGAGTTCCGCAACGGTTGATTTTTGGGTAGTGATGACTTTCACGGTGACGTCGTCCGAGTACTGAATGCCCTTCCGAAACGGAATTCCCACGAGTGCACCGGCCGCCTTCACGATTTTTTCGTCGGTTTCGACCGGGCTGATGTACGTGCAGTGAACCACTTCACCGTTGAACGTCGTGTAGATTGAATTGGAGCAGCCGAGCGACTTTGCTGTTCTGAGGGCCCCTGGTCGAATGACGTTCGCTCCGACGCGAACCAAGCTTTTGGCCGGGATGTCGACGGCGCGCTGCTTTTCCGGGGATTGAACGTCGTGCCTCCTGCGCTTCTTCGGCGGGGGATCAACTAGCCGAAACACGAGCGAAGTCCCGCCGGCGTTTGCGTGCCGAACCACGATGGTGTTCATTGCCTCGCGAACCTCCTGCCGGGATTGAGCGGCGACTTTCATGGAGCACTCCGAGGTCGGGTCCGGAACCAATTTTCTGGCGCTTTGTTCGAGGAGGTCCGCCAGGTCTGCACGAGCCCCGGCGGTCGCTCTCGAGATTTCTGTCACCGCCTTGGCAAACTTGGCCGAGAACGCCGTTTTTCCTTCAATTCGCATCATTTGCGTGAGCCAAACAATGTTTGCAAAAACCGGCGGGCTTCGAACCTCGCCGTCGGCGCAGACCACGGGGGGTTTAAATTGGTCTTCGAGGCGTTGGCGAAACGTGGATCCCGACTGCCACAGCGACAACCCTGAAACCGGCCCGGTTTGATCCGGATCGCCGAGCAGCAGCACGGTGCAATGTTTAAAGACCTCTAGAAATCGTCCGAGGACGCTGACGCCCGTCGCGGAGTCCGGCGGGGCGGACGCCGGGACCATGCAGGCTTCGTCGACGACGACCAAGGTGCGAGCACCTTCGGCCACGTTCCGTTTGATCGGGAGGCTTTCGTAGTGTTGAAGCATGGCCATGACCGTCATCGGTTGAACGTCCATGTCTGCGCAGACGTCCGGCCCAAGAGCCCCCGACAAGACCGTTGCCGCAGCGGCCGTCCAAGCCGTGACAACCACTTTGAAATTTGGGCCAGAACTTTGCCATGCCTTGGCAAGTATCTTTGTTGCGTACGTTTTTCCGGCGCCCCCTGGGCCGAGTGCCAAGGTTATTCGTACTCGGCTCGTAATGACCGTGGTTATCATGCGTCGTTGTCCGGCGTTGAGATCCCCAAAATCAAGAAGATCGCGATGGGTCGATGAAAGGGCAACGGGAACCCGTCTGTTGGTTTGCCGAGAAAGTTCCCTTGTTCGATCCGGTGTTGAAAACAGGTGAGCCGGCCGGACTTTTAGCTTTACGGGGCGTACGGTGCGACCGCCAACTTGATAAGGGTTTCCACCGAATGCACGAGACTTTCGGCTCCGATCACTCCCGGAAGAATGGCCCGGACCCGTTCCTCCGAATTTGCAGCCCGCGCCAAGGGCTTGTTTGAACGATGTTTTGATCGGCTTCTTGTTCGTCGGCGCGGAGCAGGCATGTTGTCGGACTCGTTTGCGGGCGGGCTCGAGAACAGCTCCGGGGTGACCTTTGCGACCGAAACGCTGACGACGTTCAGTCCTAGGATATTTGGCGGCACCACAATTTCTGTTCCGGGCCGCGTCGGCAGCTTGATTGCTGTCCCGGGAAACTTGTTCGAGCTGGTCGCAATTGTCCGGTTTTCCTTCAATTCGTCGGCCTTGAACTTGCATGCCGGAACCTTTGTCTCCAGCGTCGCTACGTTGTTGACCACAAAAGCTGTCATTGGCACCGTTTGGCTCTCGGACGCCATCATGGCCACGAACGCTTCCGCCGCTTCGGGGTTCGAGGCCCTCCCGGCCCCAATGCTGTGCCGCTTCGGCAAACCTCCTTCCTCGTTCAAAAACTTCATCAGTTGGCGCAACGGCAACGTTGACTTCTTTCGTGCTAGGCTCGGATACCGAATGGTGTGCCGGGTATGATTCTTTCTCCCGGTGTGGTCTGAAGAGGACGCTGCCAGAAGCTGCTCTCCAACGATGTGCTTCCCTTGATTCGGCATTGTCCGGCACCCAAGCAACGAGAGGTTGACCCCGCGTCCGGCCTGCTTCGCCTGATCCGCCGCGAGGTGCATCACCGTGTTGCTCTTCAGAAGTTTTGCCACGTACTTCCGAAACAACTCTTTTGTTTCCGGGTTGCTTTGAATCAGCATTCTGGCGTTCCTTCCGTTCCGAAAATCGATCGTGGTTAACGGGTCCATCAGAATTTGGCCGTTTGAAGCGACCGTCGTCGCAAAGTGCTCGGGTGGGACTGAGAACCTCCCTTCGGCTTCTTGCTGCATCAGCCATTCCGCCGCGTCTCGGCTCAGAACTGACGATACGGACATTCACCTTCTGGCTGCAATGAACAAATTTAACGGCCGTTGCATCGTTATTACAAGGGCCGACCGTAATGTGTTGTGCGTACACATTTAGACTCACGCGCTCTTAAGAACAAAACGGCATTCGATGGCTTCTTCAAACCATGGCCGTTCGGCCAAACATTGACGGCACGCTTCATGGACTTATGAATCAATTGTTGCCTGGCCTCTGGGCCGTCATTCCGTCGCGGCCGGGAGCGTTCCCATTTTTTGTAACGTACAACCCTGATACGCACGCAGTGTCGCATGCGTCAACGGACGTTCCTAACAAAAGTTTTGAGGATGCGCTCGAAACGGTGGTCAACGGGTCCGATGACGTCTTTGATGCGCAGCCTTGGTCCAAGGTGCGGCGCATCATGCTTCCGCCTCGGCCGTGGGACGAGCATGAGTATTGCGCGTACTCTCGAGATTCAAACGGACCGCTGAACGTCCGGGCGACGGATTTAATCGGCCGGGATTTGTTTTACGGCACCGTCGTTGTTTTTGTTGTGCTTTAATAAATTACGGTTCAGTCATTCCGAAAATGTGGTTAGAAACCAAGTTGTTGGGTCGTCCTTGAATCGTGCATGCAGGGCGCCGAGCAACGCAGCAAGATCAAACCCGTGAGGCTTCCCAGGAGTCCATTGCACGGCATACCGAGAGGAGCGGCCGTCGGGGTCTTTGACCGCTTTGGTAATGAAATGTTGCTGGAGCACGGGCAGCTCTTGCCACGGACGTTGCGTTCTAAGCCGGTACCCAGCTTTCTGGCGACGAATGGTGCGCGACGGCCGCTGGATGTGCGCGTCGCCCGAAATCCACCCGTCGTAGTGGGCGCGATCCAAGGTCGAAACCACCCCGCTCAACTTTGGGCCAACCTCTTCTCGGAAGAACATGTCGAGGCACGGGAGCGGCACGTCCGAAATTGCTTCAATCGCCGGCCCGGCCAACAGAATAGTATGGCCAGAAGGAATGCGGCTGAGTCCTTCGCTCAAGTTCGTAACCGAACCAATCCAAGCAGCGGCGTCTTTCTTGGCAAGGACGTCCGGAAGAACCACCGCTGTTCCCATAAAGACGCGAACCGCCGAGATTGGGAGATGTCCGTAACGATCAGGGTGGGTTTCGCAGTCGCTTTTCACGATATTTGCCAAACGGTGGGCGTCGAGACCCCCTTCCGGGCGCAGGGGCGGGGCCGGCTCAATGGGGTGTTGCATAGGATAGGAAGTGCAAAAGTGCGGACCGCACAAAAATAAGTTCTTATATGAAGATGGCGTATATAGAAGAGATGTGCGTCAGCATTTACAAAGAATGCCGGAGTTTTTGTCGGCGGCAGAGGTAAAAGATGCGTTCTTTGCAATTATTAAAGACCTGGGCGACGAGTTAATTCGGACTGACATAAGATACACCGCAGAAGACGCGGAAGAGCTTAAAGGCGTTCAGGTAAGGAACGACGAAGATGGCATTTGTCATGTAAGAGACAAAGTAGTCCTTAGCAATGGGATTACAATCTCTGTTGGCGATAAGTATTATCCAGAAATTGTGACAACAGGTGGGATCATAGAAAAACTTACTCAGCCCCTTAGAATTGTTTATAAGAACCTGGAGTACGCCTCTAAAGATGTTGCGGCATTTGAAGGTGTTCAAGAAAAAGTGCCAGGGACCGATTATTTCTACGTGACGAGAGCGACAAAACTTAGAGACGATTTCACCATTTATCCGGAAGATAAATATTTTCCAAAAATTACGGCATCAAAAATAAAAAAACGGGCAAGAAAAACAAAAACAGTAGATTTGTTAATTCGACCCATTCACGTACCCAACGGCGGTTACAAAAAAGAACTAAAAGAGGCAATAATGACTGAACTTCAAGTGCATACGTTTGTTACGCGCGAATCTGTGAAGGAGGCTATATTCGAGAATTTTGGGATTGTTGACTATGACAAAGATGAAACAAGCTTGGGTGCCGACGACGATGATGATTCCGACGACGATGATGATTCCGACGACGATGATGATTCCGACGACGATGAAAGCGAAAAATCTGAAATGTTTTTGTTGCCAAACGACGCGTTTCAGTACCTGTTTTACAACGAATTGCGCAACTTTGGGAATGGCGGGAATGATCGTGTACAAAAGGAAGTAAGAAACCTCACCGCCTTCGCTAATTCAATTGTAGAAGGCATGAAAGTAGCAATCCCTGCTCCAGCTCCGGCTGTGGTTCCAGAGGGCGGAGAAAAGTCGCCGCACATTCATTGGAATATCAATAGTGACACTGCCGAAGCGTTGCTTACGGCCGACGGATCGAGAAAGCTTGGCAAGTTCTTAGTGCGGTCCATAGACCAAAACATCAACAATTTTATGCTGAGCGTCGTGCATGAATACGGGGTACTGCACCTTAAATTGGCGCGGGAGCATCCTGGGGCCGAGTTTATGTTAAGCAAGACTATTCCAACGGGGTGTGCGACAATTAAGAACGTGATCGAGAAGTACAAAGAGGAGGCCATAGTGAAGGAATCAAAGGAGTCCGCGGAGGTGTTAACAGTCACACTCACTGAGGGCGTGCTTAACCCCAAACTCGCTGTTGTTCCGACTGCTGCCTCCAGGGTAAGCATGGCTCTTCCCAAAGTCAATGCTATCATTGCAGAAGCGGCGCGTTTGCCCAGCAGCGTTGACGTGCCTGAGTTTTATGTTGCTTTGTGGCAAAAACTTAAGGCCGTTCTTAAAAAGCCCGATTACGAAGATCCTGATGTGCAAGGAATGCTCCGCGCTTTAATTAAGAAAACGAAAGACGAAATTGACAAAGAGGAGCCCGAGATTGTTGAAATACGAGGAGGGGGGTTTGCGCCCCGGGCGTTAAAGGATAAACCGAGGGACATCAGCCTAAATTGCACGCCGGAAACATTTAGGCCGTCGGCCGACGGAACGGAATTTATGATTAAGTGCGCAACAAACTTTTTTGAAATGTCAATGAGTGAAGTCAATTCGTTTGATGATACCGAACAGTGTTTGTTGCACTTTTGGAGCGCGCTGCATTGGATAAAGTGCCCTCCTCCGACGTCACTTGTTGCGGGTGACATTTTTGCGTCAGTTACGATGGTTCCGGAAATGCCGACTGCAAAACATGATCCCTTTGCAACAGAGCACTTTACCGACGAGCATAGGTTGGCCATATCGCAATACCTAAGTGCGGAGCCGCTTGATTGGTCTGTTACTTACAAAGTTGATCCAGGGGTTACTGGACCTGCTGGCATTCACGACGTTTCTGTTGTGCAGATTCTTGATTTTTTGAGCGATGGACTTGCTAATAACTCTTTGCCTCCTAAGTTCAGTGAAGCGGCAAACGTGCTAGCATCGTTAATGGCTAGGAAGCAGTTTAGGAAATCAACCCGCTATGATTACGTGGTGCGCGTCGAGGGAGACGTTTACAAGGCCTTAAAAAACTATGCAGTAATAATTGTAGAAGATACTGCTGTTGCTGAAATCCCAGGGTTTGTTAACAACACCCGAATCGGTTTCAGTCGTGAGCATAAATTCGAAAAGCGCGGATTTTTACGACCGGCTATTCGGGAATTCAAGAGGCCGCGTGCTGGTCACGGGAAAGTGAAGACATACAAAAAAAAATCAAACGTAATTGTCGTGGATTTCAGCTTGAACCAGTGTGTTCGATTCAATCGCGGCGATATTGTCGTGGTTAACCAGAGTCGGTGCATCGTTGAGGCGGTAGAGTCGATTGAAATTTTGTCATCATCAACTCCAAACGAAATTTCCGTGCGCCAAACATTACAACTTAACAAAAGTCCTACAGTCTTAAAAAAGAAGGACGTGCCTGTATTTCATTCGGTGGTTCAAACCAAAGTGGTTGTTCTTAAAGTTAACCACGAAAATGCCTCTTTACTTGACATTGGAATTGAGGTAGGCGACGACTTAAAAATTGCCGGCGTAAATACATTAAGGGAAGCGGCCGCGTATCTTCGGAAAGGAATGCAGTTTGTGCGAAGACAAGAGCCTAAAGATTTCGAGACTGTGCAACACGGTTCAATGGAGACATTTCAAGCCGACATGGTTTTAAAAAAAATGCCCACGGACCCATTGTTTCCGATCGAACTGGTGAAACGCGTCAAAGGTGAAGACTTGTTTTCGTACACGATTAGTACCGAATATATTCACGGCGGTGTAAATTTGGAGGGGCTTGATATCGAGCAGATCAACGGCATACACATCGCGTCGATGACGCTAGATAATGTGCTGGTACTGATGAATGAATCTGAAAAAATCGGAATTAAGTTTTTACCCCCAATTCGAACGTTGAGCCGGCATGCAGAGTCTCGGGTAATGTTGGATTATAAAACGTTAGAACTCAAGCAGGTCCCCGATCGTGGCTATGAAATAGTGGAGGGAGATTATGCAGGGTTGATCATTCATCAAGTGTACGTAGACCCTGATCCAACAAATCCTGACACTGTCGAAACGTATCTTACCACACAATTTGAAAAGGAAAGTGAGTTTGATATATTCGCGTTCTTTGATACATTCGCGTTCGCAGATACCTCAATATTTGAGGCGGATCTTCTTTATCAATCTCCATTTGGGCTCAACGTTACGTTTGTGAAGGACAAAGGCTTAAAAGTTATGGACGGGGAGTTTCAAGGGTGGTTCATAACGAAAGTAAACGGAACTCAGGTTACGTCCGAATCAAGTTTAAAAACCGCTGAAGCGAAAGGCAACGACGTCAATCTGACGTATGAAAATCTCGAAAAGGAAGTTAGGCTGGTGCGGATTGAGGTTGAGGAGCAAACTGAAGATGAGGGGTTTGTTCTTTCATTGCTACGAGGAAATGTTCTGGATGAAGAAACAATTATGGTAAAAATTGACTTGCGGCACAATTTGCCCTTGAAGGCGGGCGACTGTATCATAATCAACGGCGTTTTAACGGGAATCGAAATACGCAGCGTCACAACCCGCGCGTGCCGCGAATCCACTCTTTTCTGTGAGCAAGAGCTTGTTGTTTCCCCGCCCTTGGCAAGAAAGAAAGGAACGGTCCTGATAGAGCGCATTCCAGTTTATGCAACGATGCCAAAAGACCGTACGTTGCCGATGTGCACTCTGCCGTTGCAATTAGATCCAGCGAAAGACGAGGACAGCAAGGGCGGCGGCGCGAGCACTGTGCCGGTGGGAGCAGCTGACACCATCGCGGAAGATCTTGCGGACGCCCTGGAGGATAGCGCAAACCTCAGGAAAGTGCTGGACGCTTATAATATTGAAGATGTCGATGAAAAATTGTTGGAAAATTACATAGTTGCGCTGAGGAATGAGTCTGATGATCGAATGACTGTGACGCAAATTCAAGATGTTATCGACGAAATCAATGCAGACAAGGCTTTTGAATCTGTGGTAAACGCCAAAGATGAGGAAACTCAATTTTTTCGTCGCAGACTTAAAAATTATCTTGAGGCGGGTAGCAGCGTGCAAAAGGAAGAAGACGAGAATGTCGCAGATGCCAACCGAGAACTACCGATATCTGCCTTGGCCAGAATGTTTCAAAAGGACGTAAGAACCTGGATTTACAATCATCCCGGCATAGATTCCTCAACACAAATAAGAAAATTGAGAGAGTTGCTGAAGGTTTACACAGACGACGGAGATGATGTATTAAAAGCATGCGATGAAAAAAAATTCGACCCGGTGTACACCTTTATTGATCCTCCAGACGAGCGTCGTGAGTTAGAGCCCTGCTTTGAACTTATGGAGTCTGACATGCGCTTTCCACGTGCTGCTAAAAAGCTTGACGGTTTAATCGTAAGACTTGATGCGAGAAAGGGTGAACTCACGAAGGAACCAATTATTACTACTCAAGGAAAGAAAAAAATTGCTTTTGAAGCTACGGGCATTAACTCTGGTACGAGGTACGAAGTTCACAATCCGGAAATACAAAAATTGAACGGCCGGTGGCCACTTCCAATAGAAGATGAGGAGGACAAAAGTGCCGCCGAAAAAAGCTTACTATTCCAGAGTCCTCCAGAAATAGACGGCACTCAAGTTGAATTAAGTGGTTCCGCGCTCGAATATTTTGATGATGTGGTTCCTAAGGGCGGGGAAATGTCGCCGCACATTCATTGGAATATCAATAAGGGTACTGCCGTAGCGTTGCTTAAGGCCGACGACGGATTGAGTAAGCCTGGCAAGTTCTTGGTGCGGTCCAAAGACAAAAGAATCGACAAGTATACGCTGTTCGTCGTGCATAAAGGCAAGGTACTGCACCTTAAATTGACGCAGGAGAGTCCTGAGGCCAAGTTTATGTTAAGCAAGACTATTAGCACGGAGTGTACGACAATTGCGGACGTGATCGAGAAGTACAAAGAGGAGAACATAGTGATAAGAATAGAGGAGTCCGAGGAGGTGTTAAAAGTCAAACTCACTGAGGGCGTGCTTAATGCTGACGTTCTTCTGTCGCGTAGCGAGTGCATTGTTAATTCGAACGAGCTGGTAACATGCCTTTTGCATAACGATAAGACTCCCGCGCTCGTAACATCGGTCACGTGTCCTCGCGGCATCAATGTATTTAACGCCGATATTCTTGAACGGAAAGAAGATAACACTGTCGTTGTGAACAACATTGTTTTGGCTCGCGAGGGCATGAAGCTAAATTGCTATGCGGAGGATGGTCAGGGTTGCGGGACTGTTATGATTGCAGGCATTCAGGGCGACGATAATTCGCGTCTTTCGTTCGACCAAGAGTTGCCGCGTGCTTGCACGTGGGTTGAGCAAGCTAGCCAATGGTCAATTTATGACGACAGGATACTAACGTCAACGCTTCGGCCACGCGAGCGCTCAAGCCGCGGGTTTGTTGTAAACCCGGACGTTAGCGTTCCTCAGGAGTATGAAAGCATGTTGCATGTGCCTGAAGACATTGAAGGCATGGTCAGCCCAGAAGATGTAAAAGGCACCCCGGACCGTTCGATTGTCATTCAAAAACAAGAAGATAGCAAGATAGAGGCAATAGACTTAAATTTAAATGACGAAAACCTTGGATTTGAAAAGTGGAGGTATGGGCTACGTCGTCGTCGAAACAATATATTATCCTGCCAAGCAAAGTACGATACGGATGAAAATGTTGTTACAACGACGTACCCGGATCTAACAAAAAAGCCACACGTCGTGGAGCTCGAAACCGAACTAACTGTCGAGGTTCCGCCTATCCGGAACTGGTTTAAAATTCAAAAAGGGCGCTTGTTTTGTTGCGCACCCTTTGGCAACACCACGACAGATCCTGAGGGGTTTGGTCCGTTGGATTATGAGGTCACGAAAATCGGAGACGTCGACGTTTATGATTACCGACCCGACCAAATTTTAATAAAAGGGGGCGTCATAGACCGAAAATTGAAAGAGGATACATCAAAGAAAGCCGGAGCTAAGGGCAAGTACGTCACTAGGTGGGATATGAGAGCATATTGTCGCATAACGCAGGAGACAGATGGCGTTTATAGTGTGAAGACGAAGTTTAAAAAAGAAGATGAAAATTGGCTTGAGAACATTAAGATTACATTATCCAAGGCGTTCTTGCACCCCGGGGAAGGCAGTGCCGTTGATAAAGACAGTAGTGTTATCTTCAAGGCAAGTGGCCGAGAGACGGACAGAAACGTGTGTTTTGAGTACGGAGAACGGTTTGAGTTTTTAGAGGATTTTACGCCAATTACAAAAAATAGCCTCTTAGTGGGCATTAAGTACCAAGGTGAGTCTATAACGTACGAAGATGTGTGTGCTCTATTGTGGATCGCGCAGTCCAAAGAAAGTAAACCCGAACTTACATGTACGGTAACTTTCAAAAAAAAAAGTGAGTACGTTGCCAAAATCAAAAAAAACTACATTGATTTTGACGAGAACGTAAGTAGTGATTTGTTTTTAGAATCGCAACGATTGCGTGCAACTTTGACAGATGCAATAAGGTTTAAGTCTGACCGAAACCCTGTGGCCGCGTCAATGCTTGACGAATATTCAACAGAAAAGCCCCCGCGGTATTATAAAGGTCCTCCGATCAAACTAGACGATACCAATTATGTTTTTTATGGGGCTATTGTTTCCGAAAGAAATAAGGAGTGGACTGTTGAACCGCAAGCCTATGCCCCGTTCGATGCTACCAGAATTCACGACACTGTTTGGAAAAGCACATCAGCAATAAGTACAGAAGACGGCGGCTACTGTGAATACGCATCGACGCATTGTATTTTTTCAAAGAAGCTCACTCCTGAATATGCTAAGGATTTTATTAGTTTAAGGGGTTCTTTCTTTGCTCGGCCCGTAGACGATTTTCGGCCAATGAGTTTTGTAAAGGTGACAGAAATAAATGAAATTCGAAATGCCGTTGTGCAAACACAGTACAACGAGAAGAGCGAACGATTGTGCAAATCTTTGGTTTTACTGCCTACGTGCGCGAGATCCCAAATGAGTACTTCGCGTCCCAGAAACGTTCTTTTTGGAAATCGGCTGAGCCACTGCGTGTTTGATCGTCCTTTGTCCAGGCATTTTTTAAAGGCGAAAAACATGGTGTCTGAATTTTACGCTCAGCACGACCTTCAGTTTGGTGTAGCGGTCAACCTAAAAAGCATGATCTGCGATTTGTTTCGAAGCATTGAACACCGAAAGCTCCTTAATGGCATACTTCCGGATGGCATTTCTGCTCCAACCTCGTTGCATTTTTGCGAAGTTATTGATTTTCTTGGGTCTAATTATTTGGAAATGTATAAATCGGGGGGCGTTTCAGAGATTGACAGCAATGCAATTTGTTTGGCAAGAGAGCACCGACGCTTATTGTATTGCACGGCCATAAAATGGTGTCTCCAGAGTCTTGTGCACGAAAAAGTTTTAAAGGTTGACGAATCGAACGAATTTAGGTTTTCATACAATCGCAAAATTGAGGCGCACAAATTCTTACATTGTGATCGGCCCTTTACTTGTTACAGGGACCACACAATTGATTTTGAAGATTCGTTCACTTGCACCTTTGGCGGAATCTCAACGAAGTTGCCCAGAGACATAAAAGTTGGCGAGACGTCAATGGGAAACCCCGTGTATTATTGCGGCCTTGAAGTGCGCCAGCAACTAGAAGCTAATCTCGAAGCCAAAGAAGCTGGGGCAACGGATGTCGATGCTTACAGATATCATTTAGTGGGGCAGTTTTACCAGGATCAAAATGATGGTAATTATGCACCTTATGTTCAATCAGCTAATGATGATTTGTTTGAAGACTATACTATTGGTAATCTGAAGGAGCATTCGATTAAGCCTGGGCAAGTTTCCAATCTTTGCATTTTTGGCAAGTTTCGTGTTGACGCAAGAGACACCGGCGGCCCATTGGGGGAAATAGAACGTCCAATATCGCTGCAAATAAATAAGACGGCATTTGATAAACTGGCCAAAATTAATTTGGGCAATCAACTCGGAACAATAACAAATCCTCCTCCGCTGAGTTGGGGGCTTCAGATTCTGAAGGAAGTAAGGTTGGCACATACTGGGCATATAGTTGCAATTAATGTGTCGTGTTTAAGTGGCGAAACGTACGTTATTCCGCAGGCGTCACTTCACCTGCCCTTGATATCTATCGCTCGCCGTGTGCCAGCACTCCGCGCATTGGATTTTGATTTGTACGAACTTTGTTGCCGTGATAAGGAGGATAACTTTAGGAAATTAGAGCCGAGTAAACTGCTCTTTGATTATGGCCTTGTTATTAGTCCTGTTAATCTGATAGTTTGTGAAGCCAAAGATGACCGAACTGAATATACAAATGAGGTCGCGGGCGAAGAAGAGGGCTTCATAAGCGGTGAAGATAAAGAGCGGGTCTTGAATGACCCAGATGTGGAGACAGGCAAAGCTTTCGCCCATGAACTCGAGAAGTTGAAAGAAGAATATGCCCGAAAAAAGGGTGAAACGGTAAAGATATATTATAAGCGTATGAAAGATGTTTATGCGGCCCAAAAATTAAAGTTTCCAAAAATCAAGGGCAAGCCTGGCGGTGAGAAGATTATAGTACAAACGTTGCTGAACAGCTACAAAATAAATGGAGAATCTCAGGCCGAATACAAGGAACGTGTAGCCAAGAACTATGAACCTGAACTCACTCCTGACCTAGAGATCAATGCATTTGTTGAGGAATTGGAACGCTTGCACAACAGGACGCTCAGAGCTATAGCCAAAGACAACAACGTGAGTGAAAAATTAGACATTGGGGCCATCAAAAAAAAACTCAAGGACATGAGCGAAATTGACGTTAGTAGAATTGACGCTAGTGAGGTTGCCGCTTTAGCAAATTTAAAAGAATTAATACAGAAAAAGCCACCAGGGGACTTAGAGGCGGCCGTGACGACGGAAGGAATTAAACTGAATACGGACCCTACCATCAAGGGCGCGCAATTGTCTGCGACACTGCATGCGTCGGAGTTCTTGGCAAAGTCGTTTCATCGCACGGGCGAATTATATTATGGATTTTTGCACATTCAGCATTTGGCGTCAACGATTGTTCGTTTCCGTGCATGGCAGGACAAGCCAAGTCATAAGGCAAGGTACGATGTTAATTTGTTTTACAAGCACAGGTATTTAATGACTGGTTCAGACGGACGACCTAAGCTTTCCAGACCCGAAAAAGAAATGATGTCGTTTTTTGTTCTTGTGGCCGATTATATTCCAGACGGTGGCTCGCGTTTATATCCGTCAAATACAGAAACAATTTTTGAGTGTGCTATAATCATGGGCTACGAACACACAATAGAAAGTGATGACGTTGTGCGACGGCGGTACATTGCGGACCGTAAAGATAAACAAATTACGGACGTATTTCAATCTAATGCTGACGGGTATGCTAAAGCCCGAAAAAAATTGTTGAATGCAATTGAGATTGTAAAGGCCCTGGCAGAATCCGAAGGAGTTCCGGCGGTCTTTATTGCACCAAACGAAAAGCGCATTCCGCTCAATGCCGCGAGGCCTTTAAGGCTTTGCATTGTGCAGCCACCGTCCTTGTTATGATGCAGATTTTGGCAACCAGCGCGGAAGCCTTATTTTTGTTGGGTGTGTTACAACGCACACGACAAGCATCAGAACGCACGCGCTAAATATAACAACGACCAAAATCAGACCGTATTCTTTGTCTACGTTAGAAGATACGTTGGTCCCGACCTGTTCAAATCCGCTTTCGGGCGGAACACCCAAGTCATGCAGAATTGGTACTCCGGTGCATTGGTAGGCAATAATTGTGGCTGTAACGACTCTGGTTGTGTCGTCAAACTTTGTTGACAGCACCTGAAAAGCCGCGGGCTTTGTTGATTCAAAGAGCGCCGTCGGAAGAGAGCTGGGTGCTTTTGACAATTGCACGTAAAATTCTACTTTGCGTTCGTTTCCTTCAACCGCCGGTCCGACGACGTAGCCCCAGGCATTGTTGTTTCCGCATTCGTTTTCTTGGAGTCTGTAGCATGCAGAGTTGTCTTCTGTCACGAACGGAAACGATGTTCTTGAAAAAAACCCGTTGTACCCCATGGCCACGGCGCATGCTGCGGACAATGCCATAATAATGTATTGAGTGGTGCCTCAAGTATATAATTACACTGCCGAAAGTGCGCAAAGAATGTTAAGCACCCCGGACCGAGTTTGGCTGAAAACTACACTTCCGTTGATTGTTGCCACCGCATCGGTTTTGGTTGAAGAGTGCAAGGCCTTTGCGGTCAACCCATTTTCTCAAAGCGAATGCCTTTTTGGTCGCGACAATTTTCGTGCTAAGTTTTGGGCCGAGCTAGGACGGAGGGTTGGCGCGCACCTAGATGCTCAGTGGAAAGAGGGTGCGTTGACGCTCGACGAAGCGGCGTTCCTTTCCCAGTTGGTGTCTCAGCATTTATGGGAAGAAAACCGGCGCGTCTGTGCGCTAACTCAACACGTGGAAAGCACCCGGCCGCCGTAAGAATCTTTTGTAGTTTATTAAAAGTTGGTTGTGCGCCAAGGAAACGCAACCTTGTTGACAGAATTATACCTGAGCGCAGCGTGTTTAGCGGCCAGTGTTTCTTCCAGCGGTGTAGCAATTCCAGTTTGCAGAACTTTAAAACTGAAATCACTGGGCGTCTGGAAGCAAATTGGGTTCAGTCGACACCATGCCAACACTGGAAAAACACAATAGTCTGTTTGAATTATGCTCGCTGCTTTTCTCGTAGACGCTATGACTAACCGGTACCTGACGGCATTGAATTCTTTCACAGAAGGGTAAACTCGTTGTGTGGCTGTAAAATCGTTGATGACGGCAACTTCCCCGGTTTCTGACACTGATGCAAAAACAACGCTGCGCTTTATGCTTGCCAGCGGTACTCTATTCATACTTGAGAAACAAAAAAGAGCTCGGCCACCGCCATCAAAAATAAAAAGACTGCCACAGCTGCGCTAATCCGTGCTGCCCAGGTGTACGCGCTAACTTTTCGAGAGTCTGGTTCTTCGTCGCGCGGTACCGACCAGAATGTCAATTCAGAACGCCCGTTTGCATCCAGAGACAAATCGCAAATAGCCCCATGTTCTTCATACGCGCGAGTAATAAGTTCCCCAATGTTGTCGGCCTGCTTTGGAAGTCTCAGACGTGTTCGGTTGTCCGAAATTCTAGACGCCTTGAAGCCTTCCCCGGCGTAGTGCGCTTCAAACCACTTCGTCATCCCATCGCTTTCTTCCTCGGCTGATTGAAGACCCATAGTTTTTCCGCAGGGGCTTTGATAACCTCATTTTGCTAGCCCCCTTATACATTGTCTTATTTTTTGACGCTGCGCCGGCTTCCTTCAGAATTGATTCTAAGTGCCTCTCCCGTCCGAGCTCCCGAACATACCTTGCGTGCCGGGTGCACGCTGCTACCGGAATAACGGTATTGTAAAAAGTAGACTTGGAATCAAAGACGCCTCCGATGTTCGTTTTTGTATCTGCCGCGCAAACTATGCACTGACTCGGCCGTGTCATTACCTTTCTGAGCGAATCGGCGCACTGCTCACAATAAGGCATTGTCCCTATGAACCGGCACGGCGACGCCGGAATCCCGCAACCGGAGCACATCATTATCAATGCCGGCGGACCAGAGAGCCGAAGTTTTGCCTTAAGCCTGGTGCCCACCAAGTCTACAACCACCACCGACCAATTTGCAAAGCACGCGTTGCATCGAAGCGAATTGCTTGCAATGTCCACAATGACGCCGCTTGTTGCCTTGCTGACTGCTGGCATGCACTTTGATTTGGGTCTCCACGTTCCGCACGCAACGCACACGGTAACCCAAAACGATGTGTTGCCGTATTTTTTCTGACATATCTGCTTCTGTGCTTGCGCAACGTCGGCTGATGCCTTAGAGCACTCTATGGCTTTTCGTGATCGCTCGCTGAGCAGAACAACATAAAGAAGCGCCCGATCTCGACGGCACAGCTTAGACAAAACTGCCGATGCATCCGTTTTGGATGATACGGTGGACACAAGCAGCATGGCCCCTGGACGAGTGAGTCCGGATGACACGAGTCCGCCCACGGTCAGCGGCACGTTTGGAGGACGGCATCCGTACTTGCTGCATCGGTCTACATCGGCTATTGTCAAGTCGCATTCCTGAACCCAAACCGGAAGTTTTTTTCGAACGTCGATCGCGCTGACAAAACATTTGTAGGATGAAAATGGAGGATAAGGCGGAGAGTACAGCCTTGATATGTGTCCGCAACTGTTGTGCTCCAACTTATAATTTGCAACTTGTTCTAAAAACAGCGGTTGGTGATCCTGCACAATTCCGCGGAGTGGCATGTCGGATTTGACGCACCACGCTAAGTAGGTCGAGACAATCGCGTACAGCAATATCGACGATTTAGGTTCGCAATAATGCCTAACAAGCTCGGGCGTTGACATTGTATAAATCCGAATTCGTTCGGACGGCGATCTCATTTTAGTGCGATCAAAGTACAAACTAAGTTCGTGCAGCCTTACAATATCGGCTACAAAGTCGCAGATTTGTTTTGATGGGTTGTTCAACTGCTTTCCGGTAAGCTTTGAGCACCGAAGAATGGACGTTGTAATGTACCGAATGCTCGGGTACGCCGATCCCGATTTTCGCAAGAATTTGACAAATGATATTTCGTCGGCCGTAAGATGCGCCGGCATTGTGTTGTACCAAACGTAGCGCGCCAAATAATTGGTAGGGACCGGTGCAAAATCGTAGTTGTCTTCCGGCGCCAATCCTTCTCGGTACATGATGTGAAATCCCGAAGCGCCGGACACCACGACCGGAATATGAGTATCAATCCACCAGGCTAGCGCGTGCGTTAGTTGTGGCGGGATGCGAGGATGGATGCGGTAAAGGTGCTCCATTCGTTGACGAGCAACCACTCTTGGGTCGGTTTGGTCCGGGCACGTCGTTGCAGCATACTCAGGCAGGCTGGCAAACAAATTTCGTTCGGATGGTCTTACTACACGGACCAAGCACTCTAGGTAAAAAGAAGCCATCTTGCTTCGTGGCTTCCACCGAGATTGCTTGGCCCCCCTGCTCATTGGCACGACGACGATGTTCGGTAAATGCAAGCTGGGTCCTGTTCGACGTACCATGGTTGTTTTGCATCAAGCGGATTGTACTTAACCCGCAGGTCAACTGTCGCGCTGACCATGTGAGGACTTCCGGATACAAACATGTCGTCTGGCGTAATTCCCATAGCTGACCGTACGTACCCGTCGGGCCGATCGCACAGATTTGTGTACGGCGTAGAAATGATCCCTACTCCAGATTCCCCCACCGCTTCGTGCGCCAATTTTGCCTTTTGTGCGAGATGTCGCCAGCACAATACGCAGAACCTCGGCTGCGATGCCTCGATCGTATCTTTGATGGCATCGTACCCATCTCTGTTCATTCGGTCCATAAGATCCATGCTGATCCAAATGGGGAGCGGACCGTTGGCGGCTGCTACCGTCCCGAGTGATCTGACGACGCAGTCCGAATCGTTTGAACACGTCGGAAGTGGCCCTCCCCATTTGAGCAGTTCGCACTCGTGGGAAAATCCTGAGATCGGAAGTTCTGGGTGCAGCGCACTTGCGGGTGCATTTTTTTTTCCAGAGGCAGATCTCATGATGCTTTCAAGAACGTGCAGCGCGCCTTGCATAAGCGGGGGATTCGTTTCGGCTGAGTCGCTGAGACGCACGAACGGACTCGAACTTCCTTCAGGTTTGGCCGCAATCAAAGAGAGTCCAAGTGAAACACGTTTGATTGATTGTGCATAGGCGCTTTCTCCCTGAGAAACGTCTCGCTTCCGTTTTTTGGACCGGTTTACCGCGGCCGCCCCCTTGCCGTAATCCGCCGGTGCCCCGGCCGATTTGTTGCTTAAGAGGGCAAAGGCGTGTTCCCCGGAGGGTGTTGCTGCTCCAATGTACCGTAGCGTTCGCGTTATCATTTCATCAAGCCCAAGATTGTCGGTCGGTATATGACCACGGGGGATGAGAACACCGTCAGCCATGGTGAATGGAAGAAAGACCAGCAACACCCGTCAAAAAAGAAGGCTGGGAAAGCGTAATAAAGGTGCGTCTAAAAAACGCTACGCGTGGGTGGTTGGAAACACATTTGAGCGAATTAGGGTAACGGGGGAATCGTCGCCCGGGCAGTACGAAATTGAGTTTTGCGAGCCGAGTGCAGAACAAGAAGAAGCGGAATGCGATCGGTGCCATGGATTCCGACACAAAAAAACAAACGCGTTGTGCTCGGCGGCGTCGCCGTACAGCCGGTCCCCTTTTACGAAAGACTCGGGGCTTTACTGCATTGAGACCGGGAGGCACGTCGGCTCCATTCATTTCAGCGAGCGGCACTTAAAAAAGAAAGGGCGGATTGGAACGGGGGTTGCGACGGTTTTGCTTTATTAAACTGCGGGGTTTTAATTACCATTTGACCTTGTTGGCCCAGTAAGCGGCTGAACACGGACCCTTCGCAATATTCTTCGCGTGGCGCGCCTTGAACGATTTTCTCCGCGCCTTTTGCGCCGGTGCCATTGATTTGCCGGCGCCGGAGACGTGCTGCTGTCCAAAGCGAACAATCTTGTCTTTGCCTTTGCAGTGAACGGCCACCACATGCGACTTGGTTGGGTGATTCGGCGTTCGTTTGGGCTTTGAGTAACCCGAAAGCCCGAACCGCTTAAGCTTCGACTTTGCCTTTGACTTTGCCATAATGATAAAGTAACCGGGCATTGCCTTGCATATATGCGCAACGTTCGTCGCTGTTCAAAGCGCCATGCCAAAGGATGCTTGCTACTCCAAAGTGAAAGCGCAATATTCGGTTTTTCCCAGCGCCCGCGCAAGCCAGGCCATCGCAAAGTGCCGCAAATCGTCGGGATCGGTTCGAAAAACCGCCGCCGGTCGCAATCTTAAACGTTGGAAAGCCGAAAAGTGGGTCAACACCAAGACCGGAAGACCGTGCGGAAACGAAACGGATCGAACCGAGTATTGCCGTCCAACAAAACGGGTGTCGTCAAAAACGCCGAAACTTCGAGGCGTCAAAAGCCAGGCTTCTAATTATAAAAGAAAGGCCGCCGGCATGCGAGCCAAGAGGGCATAGGCGCCGAACCCAGTTTAAGCAAGCATTAGCCCCAGCGCTCAATAAATCCAATGTAACGGTCACTTGTTCGGTAAGTTATTGAGCACTAGGCATAATACTCGCTTAATCAACAATTTTTATTAGAATACCTCTTGTGTATAGTGTTGACTATGTTTTTTTAAGCAACATTTTTTTTCCAACGCTCACTAACCCAAGCCCGCCGGTTACGGCCAATGCTGTAGCCACTGCCACCGATTCCCACTTCGAGTGATGACGGAACTGAAACGTTGCAGCATGGACCGCTATGATTGACGGTGTTGAAACAAAAACAAGTGCGTCGGTTGAATTGACAATGTTGAAGGACGACAGCAGCAGCATGATCACAGCCAGAAGAGAAGTGAGGACGGCTGCCTCTGGAAAATGTGGATCGGGCTCGTCAAGCGAATTGGTAGCCCAAGCTGCCATGAAAACAATGCTGATCAATATTGGGATCACGATTGCAAGTGTCTCGGCATTATTGTTTTGAAGATGAAGCGCTTTTGGAAGAATGACGATGTACTTAAAGGCGACGCCAACAACAAAAAAGGTCAAGACTCCAACCACAGATGCCTTTAACATATTGTGCAGGCCCAATCCTCAACTTTTGGTTCAGGCGAAAATATTCTGACGTGCTTATAGTTACGGCCCGTTTTCGTATCGGTTTGCCACCGCGCTGACGGTGTGGACTGAACAACTAAATTACAGTCCTTTGGCAACGGGGCCGGAAAAATGTGAATCTGGGCGTGTACTTTTACACCATTTTGAAATAATTCTAGTGCCTCAGTTTTTGGAACATCGTCGGGCGTGCCAACGTTGTGCAACACTATTCCTATTGCTGCGTCCAATTGTGAAGGATTGCGGACCACGAACGATGTCGCAACAGCTGGCGCATCGCCGCTCGACTCTCGGATTAGTTCCAGTGTGTTGTTCATTAAAAATTTAGGACTTCCGTCGACGAGCGGAACGTATCCCCGAAGCTCAGCGTCCGGCGAGTTCCATACCAGCAAAAAATCGGCATCGACCGCTGACTCGTACACATTTGCAAATGCTACCGTCGTTGAATTCATGGCACATAGAAGTTTTTTTCGGAACGGCTATATATTAACCTCGCCTGAATTACGTCAGCGAATGTCATGTTTTTCCCAGCTCGTGGATAATCTCCGTCAAAATCAAACCGAAACATTTGTTTGGATGCTGTCAGCCGTGGTTGGCGCTGATGGAATTTCGGGCGTATTGAATCAGATTAAGCACGAAGTTCCCGAATGCGCAGAGATGTGCAACGTGCCTCTCGGCCTGCCGCGTGCTGAATTAGAGCGGGAGCATGAACGCTCTTTTAAACTGTTTTCAACCCGGGCGGCTTTAAGCGATTACATTGATCTTCGGGCGGAGGCGGTAGCGGCCCTAACCCCGCGGGAAGAAGCTCAAAAACGTCATCGGCAGTTTTTATTGGACCGGGCTAAAAGAAAAGCACAGGTAAAGTAAGCAAATTCTTAAACAAGATCGTGTTCGCAATACGGGCTAATTCCGGCATGATGCACCCGAACAAGTTTTCCGGGCTCGCGGCACGTTGGGCAAACGTCTGGCGATCGCGCGGCGCAATCGTGGCAAAGGCACAGGTGAACGCTGCTTTTGTGATAAATTCCCCATTCCGCCACTCTTCCGTAGCACGCCACGCAATAAAGCGGGGGAGAGCACGCGGGGTCTTCCGGAGCTAATGGTTTTGATGCAAGCAGCAACGCCTCTAGTTTTTGAGTCTTATTGTCCAGTTCTGTTCGAAGAAAGTGTAAGCGGTCAAGCAGCGCCCGCCTAATCCGCCGATTCATCTTTGACGAAATGTCGGCCAAATCTAATTGAGTTTGCAGTTGTTTTGACGTTTCTTCCGAGATGTAGCTTTGCAGTCGATGTTGGGCATTTTCTACGCACACTTCCCGGAGCTGTTCGAGAACTAGTTCCATTTTAATGATAATAGGAGGCATGCATATATAGAGTAATGTTTAAATTGGCGCACCTCACGCCAGAGCAAATGAGTGCCGTTAATACGGTAAATTTCGCTGTTCCTCGCGAATGTCACGGGTCTTTTAGTCTGCCTGAACTGAACCTAGCAGCGGGAGATGATAATACTATTGCCGCAATTTTAGCACAAGTACGCGCGGAGTGCAAAGACATCCGTCCGGGCGACGAACTAACCGCATCTTTAAATCTGGATGGAGGAGTCTATAAACTTGATGCAACTGACGAAACTAATAGTATCGGACTGCAAATCGTAAAGGTGTTGGACAAGTTTGGGCTAGATGTTACTGGCCATCATATTATTACCATTGCAATACGCGAAAAGCAAACTGCGACGACGACGGAAGGTGATTCGAGACAGCATGTTGTGGGCATTTTTAACGGTGCCAATTTTTGTTACATGAACTCGGCGTTGCAGCTAATATTTTCGCTTCCGGAATTTCAACGCATGATACGTGGGCTTTCCGACTCAAAAGCAAGGCCTGCTGCGCTGAAACGCGCACTAGACAAGTACGAGACGGCATTATCGAGCAAAGATACATTTATTAAGATTGTTCGCACCGACCAAAACATTATTTCAAAACGCGGAGGAGACGATCAGTGGGACATGACAGGATTTGCTCAGGGCTTGTTAGAAGCCATTACAAAATCAGACGGGCTGATTACAAAATTTAATTTGACGCAAGTTTCCCCGGTTAAGTTTTTGAATGCGGTATTCAGGAGCGACGAGGAAACACGGGAACAGTTTTGCGGACAATATCTTCAAGTTAATTTTACGGAGGAAGATCTAAAAGATGTAGGGTTGGACGAGGGAACACTTGCGGTAATTTGGAACGCTGACGAGAAAGAAGCAACCGATCGTACCATTGCGGGAGTACAAACGTGGGTAAATACTTGGGAAGCGGTCGCGCCTGGAACAAAGTCAATTGAGGTCCTAACTGAAAGCGCGATTCAAACGGCTAAAGAAAGAATTGAGCTCTTGCAAAAACGTGTTGGTAGGCGTAGTCCACTCCCGACGGCCTTTAAATCCATAACATTTTATCCTTCGCCTTTGTTTGCCGTTCGTCTTGCTGGAATTGAACTTCCTCAAGGCCTTAGCGGCAGCGGGTCTTCTGCGCCAGTGGTTATACCACCGAATACCACAGAAGATGTGGATTTTGCACGGAAATATTTAAAATTGGATACACTGCATGAAATTGTCGATGGAAACATCAAGCATACGCTGGCGACAACAACTCAAAAAAAACCAAATGTAAGCAAACTTCTTACTGTTCTCAGCCAATCATTTCCCCAAAATAACTACGAAAAGGCATTGGACGCGTACCGAAATCAATATCTTAGTGGGGATCGGCACGCCCGGCTTGATCTTCTACTTGGCGACACTAGCCAAGCCGGAAATGTCCGGAGTGCTCAAGTTATGGAGAAGCAGCTAATTAATACAAGTCTGGCGTGGGCTGTTCTTGCGCGCGATCAACCCGATTCAATTCGTACATTTGTTCGGCAAATAATCTCTGAAGGGCTTGGTAGGCTCGACATGGCTACAAAATTGAAGCTGGCGAGCGAGGTTGTAAAAGCATTGGATATTGACAATCCCTTGTACGAATTCAACCTCAAGCAAAACACACTTTTTACAAATCCAGCTGTTATAGACATTTTAAGGAAAAATACCGTAACAGGAGCCGAATTAGCAGCAATGCAGCAACGCGCCGTCGAGCACAGTCGTGTTGTAACTATGGAATCGTTAATTGACGTTTCAAACATAAGAAAAAGAACCATTGACGACCCTACACCTTCGCCAACGGATGAAGATAGATTTGAGCTGGATTCCGTTGCTTTCGACGAAGCAATTGGATTTTGCGATCTGCCTGATCAACTTTTAATTTCGGTAGCCCGATTAACCCAAACTAAAAGAGAGGGGACCGTCGATTCTTATTTATGCATGGACCGAATAGTGCCCGATGATATATTGTTAAGAGATTTGTCGGTTGAATTGGTGCCAAAAATGTACGAGTTAAAGGGCACGGCTGTGCACACTAAACTTGTCGATTACACGGGACGAAAAGAAAAACTAAAAGTGAGCAAGGAAGGAGGCGGTCATTATGTGGCGTACTTGAAGCAGAACAATGTATACTACAAAGCTAATGATGAAGTAGTAACGACGATTACCAAAGAAAATTTTCAAGACAACTGTTCCAGGGGGTCTTTATTTTTATACGTACGGAAGCATTATTATCCGCTGACTTTGTGCGTAGTTCAACCGCCGCGATGAGGTTTGCTACTTTTGTGCCGAAGCTTGCGTTGCGGAGGAACTTCGCCAGGCTTGGGCCAATCCAGTTCGATTAAAATTGCTTTGGTAGTTGACCTTGGATGGCGTTGGGGCTGGCTTCGGCGGGTACCGAGTTGTCCAGGCGGATGCCAGCCCTGTGCGGCAGAACCTAGATGTAGCGTCGGTAGTCGGCCACGTTGCGGGGTCCGTCAGCTTTGGCATGGTTTGATTGTGTGCTCACAACGAGGCTGTTGCCCTTCCGTGGGACTACTGGTGCGGCTACATATAGACGCGCCTCAAATAATGATAGGTTGCATTGATGTGCATTTTTAACTTTGCACTGTGGTCCATTACCCATGAACTACAGTCCTACCAAGCAGGCCTACGGTCCGACGGCCATCAGGATTGAGAAAGCAAGGGCGTGCGCTGGGTGTTATCAGTACGTAACCAGCGACGGCCGAATTGCCGTGGAGTCTGACGAAAATGGTGTTCCAAAGGAGCCGCATCCGTCCCAGCACGAGCACATGGGCCCCGGCGGATGCTTAGCGGGAGGGTGCGTGATGGTGCGCGGCCGTTTAATTTGTTCCATTTAAAATGTCAAAACTGCGTTTTCTTTGGTTTTGCGGCTTTTGGTGTTTGCGCAATGCGGTACACGCCCCACACAAACAGAACAAGGACGAGGAATGAGTAGACGAGCGACCCCGACGTTACGGAGTTTCGCGACACATCGTAGAAGCGCAGACCATGCCGCGAGGTCATGTACTGCCATGCAACCAAAATAAGAACAAGCCACCCCGAAATTCGATGGAGGCGTCCGCTGAGGTGCGTCCAACTCCCCGACTTGAGCAAGACTCCCCACGTCGATTGAATGACGAGCCACACGACCGTGATCCAACCCACCGTCACGTGCGGCTTGTAAGCGGCTTCCATCGGGCGGTCGGCACCGGCTTCCGCTTCACGAGACCGAGCGACGGTTGCTGCAAACGCAAGGGTCAGCGCTGCGGCCGGCATAATGACGTAGTGGAGCGTCTTGAGTGCGTTGATCATGTGGCACAGAATGCCGATCAGCACCAACCATGTTCCGGCGGCAAAGGCAATAATGAGCCCGGCTTTCCGAAGCGTTGGCTTGACTTTCTGCGTTTTCTTGATTGCCGCGGCTTTGACGGCCGACGCATTTCCGGCAATTCTTCCAGAGTAGAGCGCCCACCCCAGCGTTGAACCCGGGGAAAAGTACGTGTCTCCGAGTACGTGCGCTGCCGAGGTCCCGGCGCTGAAAATCTGCGAATTAGAGACGCTTGCCATTGAAATTGCTTCAATTAAAAACCCTGATTTCCCGTCAATGATTCCTGCCGACACTTCTTTGGTGGTGCACGATCCCGAAGCCTCCGAGTATTGAAGCGTGTCGAAGAAAACACGCCACCATTCGGTTGATGTATCAGGCGCCGATCCGTCGGTGCAGCTTACGGCAGTTTCTTGCGTTGCATGCCACGTTGTTTTGTCGCCGGTGTAAAACGACCCCGACCTTTCGTTGTAATTGGCGCAGACATCGTAAACCGGACCGCCCGACGGATTTGCCGGAACGCACAGTTGCGCGAACCATCTGGGAATTGCGCTACCTCCAGAAATCCGTTGGTATTCCAGATGCCACTGAAAGTCTGTAGGCGAAAGCGGAAGGCCAAGATCGTTTGCAACCTTCAGGTGAATTCCGGTGTTTTCGGATTTGGCCAGAATTCTGTCTGACGAAAACACGTTTTCGTACCGCCCGGACCCCCCGACGGCAAAAATAATTGTTCGCACAAGCATAGACTCGGCATCGGCGCTGTCTGTCGGTTCATCGCCCGCAGTGGCGTCTCCGCCGCTCTTGTCGTACGACACTAAAAAGAGGCTGTTGGCGGCAACTTCGACCTTGTAGACCCTTCCGGTCACAACGGTTGCCCCAGACAGCGTCTTCAGTTCGTTGACCGTGACAGCTCCGCATGCATCTCCGGGAGAAGATGCGCACGCCGCAGCTTGGTAAGAGTGGCCACGCTTTTCGCCGGAAGAATAAGACGTGTAATCAAAGGATGGCCCGATAGATGCAATTGGGTTGTACGTTTGAAGGTTCAATGCATCATTCCAATAATCGTACGCAGCGTCGGCCCCGGCGGCGTAGGCAGCCACGTGAGAACTGTTTGATCCAGCATACCCGTAGGCTTCGCTGAGCTCGGCGACGGTGTGGTCGGTCGGGAACCAAACTACGCCGGTAGACATTGACGACGTCGACGCGGCTGCGGCCTGCATTATTACAACGTTTTCTGCGCCGGCTTTTTTTGCAGCATACGCCGACGCGGTCCCGCCGAGACCGGCGCCAACAACGAGCACATCCGCAACGTCCGCGGAAGATTTGGCAAAGGCCGACGGGCCCGCGGTCGACGCAACTTTCCAGGCAGCCCAATCATTATGGGCGCACAACACGCTCAGTGCTTCGGTCTGCACAAGTCGCGTGACTAAGGTTGTACCTGCATTTTGAGAATACCGGTAGGTGTGCCGGCAGCTCCCGTGCGGTTCTGAACCATCAATCTGGCCGTTTTGAATAATGACCCCTCCGCTTCCGCACCGAAGTTCAAACTGTCCGTTGGAATCGGCTGGCCCAAGGATAGACGGATCGTAGCGTCCGCGGTCTCCCATAAATTTTTCTTGGAGTGACGTAGGAAAGCATGCTGGGTACAACCTTGGCCATGCAAAGGCCGCTCGGAGCAGAACTAAAAGCATGAGACCGAGTGCCGCTCCAAACCTGTGCATGACTGTGATGAAAGCAGTTATGATATTTATATAGGGCACGTCGGTCTTTTATGCAATATATGCCGGTTTTTAGCACGGGTCTAAAATTATGGTACTTGCCGCTTTTTTTTGGGGAGTTATTCTTTCTGCAAGATTGCCTGTCAATGATGTGATTGACAGACGAACAAGCGACGAGACCGTTCGACGAGCACGAGGAGCCGCCGTTTCCGGAATTGCCTTGTGGTCGGGATGTCGGGTTCCGTACGTCGTTGTCGAAGCCAGCGGGTGTTCTTACGGTCAAAGCCTGTGCAGCAATGCCGCGGATGTTCCGACGGCCGCCCTTATCCGTCGGTCGATTACGGTAGCATCGGACGAGCTCGAGCGTTTGACGACGTGCAAATTCTACGAAGACGCCGCCGACGCATCGGCTGTGCTCGTCACGGCGGAAGAAGACGAATGCTACGTTAACCACATCGGAAAATTAACGACCGGTAGAAACATTATGAACATTGGAAAGGATTGGTGCAGCACCGACGAAGGCGCCGTCAAGCACGAGCTTCTCCATGTGCTTGGGATTGAGCACGAACACCAAAGTCCAACGTCCGATCCGATGCTGACCCGGTGCGCCGAGGGGTCGTGCGTGCCGAACACAAAAAACTGCCGGATCTACACAAGCATCACGCAATGGACAACGACGTCTTACGATCCGACTTCCATCATGCATTATCCAGTTGATGACCCGTCGGCGTGCTCGTTGGCGTTCACGGCTGCCGGCGAAACTGCTCGGACCAACGCAGGGATTGCGTCCACGGCGGTTGGGCACGTTAATAACATCTCGTCAAAAGACGTAGCAGTCGTCCGAACGCTTTACGGCCTGGGGCCCGCTCCGCGCCAAACTTCGGGCCCGTCGTCGGATTCTTCGTCTTCTGGCATGTCCGACGGTCTTTTGGTCGGAATTGCGTTGGGAGCTGTGGCCCTAATTGGCATTGTTATTATTTTTGGTGTGTCCTGCACGTCTTCATCCAGCCGCGTCAAGTACAGGCAGGTGCCCGGTGCTCAGTTCTGACACAACACGCATCATGCCTGCTCTCAGCACCCACGTTGCCGCGGGTATCCGGAAGAGAAAACTCAAGGTTTACTTTGACACCAGCGATGCGGCGGCGGTTCGGCGCGCGGTCAGGGCGGGGTACGGCATTGATGATATTGAAATTTCGGATCTGGGCGGGGCGACCATGACCCAGGCTGTGGGGCGGTCAGCCAAAGGATTTCGGTCGGGCAGCAGTCCGCATGTGGTCATTACTCGGCTTCGGCGGAAGGCGGGGAGGCGGTTTCTTCGCCCGTGGCTGTGGGTGACTGCACTGCGGCACCGGGCTAACAAGGAGAACGACCCCCAACTAGACCTGCGGGGTCGCGAGGCTGAAATTCTGCTTTCGTTTTTTGGACCGGACGCGCCGACAATTCCGTTGATGTGCATGAATTAGAAGATAAAATTAAACGGACGTTGACTTGCCGCACGCAATTACCGCTTCGGCCTTGAGCTCGTTTGTGGTCTTGTGAACGTAGGGAATTCCGTTGTCGTGGGCGTCAAGATACCGTAGCACGCAGACTGGCAGATCGGCATCGCCGAAAGTGAGCTCTGCATTAAACTTTACTTCGTAGATCGATCGCAGCGCGTTTTTTAGCGGAGGGGATATTTCTTCTCCGGACTGAAGACACCGCACGTACTTCTTGCACAGCCCGTGGAAAACAACGTCCATTCGGCTCGAGGGCGCCTCCTTCGTAGAGTATTCTGGCGGGTCGTCCGATTTTAGCGACAGAACGTCGCAGTCGTCGGCCACGGTGGTCCCGCATCGGTTGCCCATGATAATGTGCGAGAAACCGGGGGGTGTGGCCGGGGGCATTGCCGCACGGTGTGTCCACATTAAGACACGCCCAGGCCAAGTGTAAGCAAACTGCAACTTGACGCCTCGACATTCATCAATGATTCTCGTGCTGGTAGGCCCCCCGGCCTCGGGAAAATCGCATTGGTACAATCAAGCGTATCCTCCGGGAACGCCGCACATGTACCTTGAGCCCGGTCCGTCGGCATCGATTGATGAAATTAAGGACGCCATTTATAAGCACCGACGGGGTCTCTTGATTGTCGAGCTGCACCCCGAAAAGTTTGTTGAGCTTGAAGAGCGATGCCTTGACTTGCGCCAGCGAGCTACGATCAAATACTTTGGCGTGCAGCAGACGGCCGTTCCGCCCCATAACCGGCGCGCGTTTTTATAAAATAACATGGGCCGTTGGGACCTTTAAGGAAAAGGCGTCTGCTATTGTCTGCGCGTCGTCGGCGAGAGATGTCATCCCGAGCGTAAATGTAAAATATCGGACCGCTAAGCACCGGACGAACGCATCGAGTGCGCATCCCCATTCCAGCATTGTCTTGCCGTCCTGCGCTACCGTGTGGAGTTTGGACGGGTCTTCAGCAAACAGGTTTGCTATAGCCTTGCCTTCTTCGTCCCAGGTCGCGTACACGGAGTAGCCCGGCGAGACCTCCACGCGCGTGCTGTTCGAGGCCATTCGGACCAACGAGTCGTGAAAGGTGGTTCCAAGCACGGTGCATTCGGCCTGGAACGCCGACCACGTTTGGCACCACCCGCCGGGCGAATCATCGTCGGGCTGGCAGTACGGGGCGTCTGCGAGCTCGCCGGCGTCGGCGAAAGTCCGAAGGCCGTCGGCTTTAGTAAGCTTGCCACCGGTTTTGTCAAAAAACTCGTCAGCATACTTCCCGTCCTTGTTGACGTACCGATACGTTCGGTCGCGCCACAGGCGAAGCTCGTACTGATAAACCTGGTCGTCAATTTCCGCTTTATTAGGTTTCCCGGATTGTTTAGCCTCGTCTTCCAGCCCCCTTCTAAAAAATGCCACGTCTTCTGGAATGCTTCGAGAGCCCGGTTTGAGGAATTTAGCGTGTTCTCGTGCCGCCGCCGTGACGTAGGCCTTGTGCTGCGAGTCAGACACAATATATTCAAACGTTTGCACGCTTGATTCGTTCGGATCGTTGATGCGGCAGAGGATAGTTCCGTCGGGTTCAAGTTCAAACAGTGCAAACACGGCGTGCTGCGGGCACTGAACCTGACAGGCCACTGCCGGGAGCGCCTTCTTTCTCAACGTATCAAGGATCAATCGGATTTTGTCAACGTCGAGAACCACGCACGTAGCGGAGGACGGCACGTTGTTTAGCATGATAGCGGAAGCTTCGTGGAGAGGTTCTAGGACAAGATATCCGGCACCGATTGTGCGTTCCGTCTCTGGGTCGTGCAACGCGTTTTTTTTTTGGTCGACCCCCATTACGTCGGCGACGCGGCCATCCCGTATGGTTTTCTGCATGTCGATGACTGCATCCTCATCGTCAAGATTGTTTGCAAAGACGATAGTTGACGTAGCTTCTTTCGGGTTTCCGGATGCCGCCTCGTCGGCGAAACGGCAGTGCTCTGAATTAAAGTTCTGTTGCCGGCACCACACGTTGTGTCTTTTGTTGTCGATGGCGGCTATGCCTTCGGATATCATGTTTACGACGCTTGCACGTCCTCTTGCAAGGGGTTTTAGTGTTATCGCCGCATACTTGTACTTTGCCTTGGGGCGTACATTGCGGGTCGGCGTCGATGCGCACACGAGTGCTAATGTTCTGGACGCACCAAGGTCGTCAAACGTTGCTGTTGGGCGCGTGTACATGGCTTTGAGGTTCTTAGCAAACGCCATAAAGTCAGTACTGGCTGAATGAAATCCTTGGGCTTTGGACGGCGGAACGGGATTTGGTTGAGGCAGCATGCCTTTGAACCGCCCCATCAGGTCTCTAAGCACGTTTCCCGTTTCGCCACTCTTAGATTTAGTCCGTGCCGCATGATAGATTTTAGAACTAACGTCTAGAGTAATGCGCTCGAAAGCATCGATGACAGATCTCTGCCTAGTGATGCCGGAATTCGCGGCCATGTTTTTTACCTCGGATTTAACATTTATATACGCCATACATAAAAGTACGAGTCATTTATGAATTATTCGTCAAACCCAAAAAAGTCCGAAAAGCGGTTTTGGCCGGGCATGGTCTGGGACAGATCGGGCGGGCGGCGGCTTTTGGTGTACTCCTCCCGTACATACTTTCCAATCACGTCGTCAAATTGCGACGTCTCTGAGAACTGAATGTGTTCTTCATCCGGCGAAAAAACGGGATCCGGCCGAGAGGCCCCGCCGTTGTACATGCCGTGCCGGCGTACGAATCGCGGGTTTGGGACCTGCTCCATAAATTCTTCTGGTTCCACCGTGTGCAGATCGGCAATGTCGCCCCTCGCCGTCGGCAGGTCGTACGTGCCTCCGAAAACAACAGCCCCGGGCTTGACTCCGGCCGCGAGCAGGAACCGGTTTATGCGCTGCTTTCGGTGGACCCTGGCGTTTCGGCCGCACACGTCCTTCCCTGCGAGAATTGCTGGAATCAGTCGGTAGAAATCGCCGTCGATCACCGTGCACTTTGACAGCATCTTAGGCTTAATCGGCACTTGCTGCTCTTCGGCGCCGAGCGGTCCGTCGTCCCTCGCAACCCCATAGCCGTCCGGCAGCGTCTGGCCGGGCTGCGGGTGAATGACCACGGCGACCTCAACGTTCAAGTACCCCGTGCCGCCGATTGAATCGTCCTTTGACTTGATGCAAGGCCGTCCTGGTTCCATTTCCCACTGATCGATCGCTAAGTTCTCTCGAACCAAATCAATCGACCCGTCGTCTTTTTGCACCGTCTCTTTCCAGAGTTCGTGGGATATGACTGCAGTCTTCTGCTCTTCAAAGTCCCACGCCGCGTCGCACGCCCATATCCGTCGCAAAATTTCCAGCTGCCCCGCGGACGGCGTCCTGAACCCTTTCTTGAGAGCTTCGCTGTGGACCATCAAGCTTGGGTTTTTCCCGGCCGGGTTCGTCTCGATCTTGAACGCCGGGCTGCCGCTGTAAACGGGCGTCGAGATGCCCTCCTGAACAATCTTGTGCTGCGAGAAACCGGGGATGCGCTCCTTTTCGCACTTTGCTACAAGAACGGCCGGGAGTCGAAGATCAGCGCCCGACACTAAGAACGACGTCTTTCTGTACTCTTCGTCTTCGGGGCTTTCCGACCTGACAAAGTCCCCGAGATGGATCGACAAGTGTTCGATCAGAATGCCCAAGAATCGCCTGTACATTGTGTCGGATTCTTGAAGCATCGCGAGCGCGACCACGCAATCCACGGCCGTAATCGTCGAAGTCGCAAGCGTTCGGAGGTAGTTAATGTCCGGCTTTCGCACCGTAAAGAATTTTCCCGGAATCCGTCGGAATCGGTGCTTGTCGTCCTTGTCCTCTTCCGTAGCCCAGGCCAACTGCTTCGAGTTTCTGTGCGGGAACAAATGGTTGAGCGCGTGCCGAGCCATCCAGTTCCGGATCGCCAAAGCCCTAAGCGTTTCTTTTTGACGGTGCCGGAGGTAAAAGCGCGAAAGCTCCGGGACGCGTTTGATGACCATCTCTACAAATACATCGAAAATTGTCATCACCGGAGTCTCCGAAACAATGATTCCGTACATTGCAGCAAAAAAGGCGTACCCCATCGTTAACGTCACGGCTTTGTGGATCAACCTCGCGCACGAGACCACCGTCCGCGCCCCCGGCGGAGGTTTCGGTTCGTCTCCGGTCTTGATAATGTCAACTTCGGTTCTTCGATCCTTCGCGGCGCCGGCTTCGTCAATGATTCGCGTGTTGCACGCTCCGAGCCAGACTGTCCGGGCCGCGGCTGAAATTTTGTACGAGCCACCAACGGAAGATATTGTTCCGTCGTCCCGAACCTTTGGCTCGTAAACCGCCGTGGTGTAGTCCATGTACCCCTTTGACACGCACGTATTGATGGCCTGAATCAGCCATTCCTGCCCCTTCACCTGGCCAGGATTTTCGTCGAGCGTGACCACTTTCATGTCAAGGGACTTTCCGTTGTAGTACAGCGCCTTTTGCGACACCATGTCGAGCTGGACCACCGCGCCGTTCGGCATCCATTGTCGGTACCGGCTCATCAGCTCGCTCTTCCCGCCGCCGGGAAACCCGGTAAAGAGAAAGTACCGAGCGTGCGCATCCCACGCCGGGCGGTAGTTCAACCCGCTGTGGCACAGAACAAGGGTCAGGCCGCGGGTCTGCGACGAGTTCATTCCTTCATAGTCTCGAACAATGCCGAGCGTGTGGAGCACGTCAATGCTTTGCTCGTGAAGCTGATGGATAACCCCCTTTGGATTAAAGGCCATTTTCCGGAGCGTTTTCAGTTCGGCCACGTCGCCCGAGCCCCGTTCCTCAATCTGCATCTTTTGATTCAGCGTATCTATCACGTTGGACAACTCGAGCATTGCGCAATGCGGCATGGAGCAGTACCCCTCGATGTCTCGGGTAAACTGCGCATCAAGCCGCGTCAAACACGTTGCTTCGGCAAGCTCAATTTCCGACGCGTCGAGCACGCCCATCCGAACCCCCTGAGTCACGCGGTCCATGAAATCAGCAAAATATTGCCGAAGCCGTTCCGTGTGCGGGTACAAGCGAGCCTGCACGGTTCCGTCTACGTCGGCAGCTGCCACGGCCTGGGTCGCGGTGATTGGCATGTCGTTTTCGTACATCTTCAGCTCCTCCACCATGTCGTACAGATCAGAATGCGACAGATGCTGGAGCGCCGGGACTGCTAAATCGCTCGAACTTGAAAACTTCATGATGCACCTCCGGACATCGTCGGGCGACGGCCGCTCCCACGGCTTGGCCGTCGTTTTCAGATCAGCCACCGTTTTGAACCACCGAAACGCCTTTGACGTGCTCGAAAAGTTGACGTACCGAATCGCCTTCTCACCGTACTCTGGCGATACAAACCACCTGCAATCCCCGTCGTCTTGGTCAACGTACGACGCCCATTCACGCGGGTCGTGGCCGGTTTCCTCGTCGTTCCACACCCTCCAGTCGTCAAAGCGCGATTTTGATGCCGACTGCGACGGCGCGTCCTCGGCTGACGGAAGGATTTTGTAAATCGCAAAACTTTCGAAAATACCGCCACGGTGGACAGCATCGGCTTGATCGGTGCCGTCTGATCCTTCCTCCTCAACTCGGGGGCCGGTATCGGTCGTGAATTCTTCGTACGGCTCGGCATCCTCGGATCCAAACGTCATGACGCCGAGCGTCCGCCGAATGTCGGACACTCGAATAAAACGGTAATGCTCCGGGAGGCACGGAGCATCAGCCGACGGCTCCGGCGGTCCCGATGCGTGCTTCCGTCGCTTGGCCGCGTTTCGATCTCCCGTCTCCGAAGACCACGCGTCTTCCGACGTCTTTCCGCCGTCCCGCATGTCCCCTTTGCACGCCATGACGATAAGCTCCTCAAACTGAAGCCTTTTCAGCGGGCACTGGGCAATGATGTGCAGCCGGAACGCAACCCGATGATCGCACACCGGAAGCAGCGGCGTTGACAAGAGTTGCTCCCACGCCAGAACGAGGCCGGCTTGCTGAGCGCACTCGACCACCGCAAAAAGGGTTCGAAGCTGCGAGGTTTCAATGTCCCCCGGGACCGTCTTCCAGTCGAGCGGCGCCACAAACAGACTTTCAGGAAATTGAAGCGTCGCGACGCTAACGACCCCATCGAATCCGGACATACGCCATTTCTTCTCGTGGGCGCACTCTCGGGGCCTGCGGACCCCACCCCCAACGAATAGTTAGCGGAATCGGCAAACGCTGCACCGGCGTTCAAAAACTCAACCTCCGAACATAAACATACCAAAATCGAATTTCGTTCGAACCACCGCGGTCTGGGGCTGCGGCCATGGTAGAGTGTGGAGACTTCAAAGGTGCGAGATATATATTTGCTTGGCATATAATACAACAACCCTCGTTCAAAAATAGCACTGTGTCGACATGTAGACTCATCGTAATGTGATTGCATGATCCCCACAAGTAAATCTACTCGTCTTCATTTTTGCCACACAATCATCCAACTATGAGTGCATCGGACGGCAGCTCCTCCGGCGACGATACCGAGGAATTTTCTATTGAGGATTTGGAGCGAATGGCCTCCGGGGAAGAGGACACGTCGTCGGCCAAGAAGAAGAAGACCTCGGCCAAGCGAAAGGCACCGGCCCCGCCAGAAGTCAACTCGGACGACGAAGATTCGGATCACGAGGATCCAAAGCCAAAGCCCAAAAAGGTTTGCCTTGACGGCACCGCGAAGCCAAAGCCAAAGGCGTCCCCGAAGAAGCGGCCTCCTCCGAAGACGATGGCCATTGATCCTGACGGCAAGGAGCGGCCGCTGCCAAAGACGACGACGGTGGTAAAGTCGCCGGCGCAGCCGCTCACGTACAAGGAGTTCCTTCGAAAGATTGGGGAGGGAAACCTGACCGAGGAAGACGTCAAGATTATTTGCAGCGGAATTACAATCTTTAAGCAACGCACCGCGCAGCAGCCGAAGCTCCTGTGGGGGTTTAAGGAGACGATTTTTCCGGTGCAGCGGTACACGCTCTTCGTGAAAAAACCGGACATCACGAAGGTTGTGCAGCAGCTCTACAACGCCTTGGAGCAAGAACTTCGCCCCACGCCGTTTGAAGAGTTTGAGCCTGAGGTGACGAACGCTATAAATCCCGGAAAAGCACCTCGGCCGTTATCCACGGCTTTTGAGCGCGCCGTGCTTAAAGGAACCGGATACGGGTTGCCGGCCGCGTCGTTCGGAAAGCGCCGGGCACTTCCGGTTGCGGTTTCTGCCGTTCCAGTTTTGGCGGAGCCATCAACAAAGCCGGCGCCTGTGGCCACGAATCCGGACATTTCGTTGCAAGGCTTGGCGAACTTTGCCGCAAGTTCAAACGCTCGCATTACAATC
>Ga0160423_10000106_pt1 | contig 58528 bp, 70 predicted proteins | sample CRUFie14St8metaG_FD_108191 | JGI IMG/M metagenome (GOLD analysis project Ga0160423, IMG submission 108191) | Marine microbial communities from the Costa Rica Dome - CRUD Field 142mm St8 metaG | ecosystem: Environmental > Aquatic > Marine > Oceanic > Photic zone | place: Costa Rica: the Eastern...
CTTCTGACAATTCCAATGCAGATGCCGAAGCTATCTTGATGGCTACTGAGCGTCTACGATTGAGGCAGGAGAGAAACAAGATCCTGATGGTTCTTGCAGATGGTTATCCTGCTTGGTCAGGTGACCACGGATGTCAAGCTACTATGACTCGTGAGGCTGTTGAACTCATACAGAAGAAGTATGGTGTCAAGGCAGTTGGTATCGGTATCAATTGTGATTCGGTGTCCAAGTTCTTTGAACGCTATGTAGTTGTCAATGAGATTGATGACCTTGCTAAGAATTGTCTAGACCAGATTGCCAAGATGATTCTGGGTGAGCGATTCAACGTAGACAACAGCCAATTGATTGGAAAGTAGTATGCCATTCAAACCTAAGCGTAGATACAGAATCCCAAGTTGGTGGTTCTCACTACGTCCTAACTCAGGATATGCGTATTGGTTCAATCTTGCCAAGCAATGTGAACGCAGAGGTATATCCAAACTCAATGTTAACAAAGTAAAAGCACTAATAAAGGAGATAGATAATGCTTAAATCACCAATGCTACAAGCACTTGAAGACCACCTACTTAAGAAAGCAGATAACGACCCTGAGTTTGTTATGACTATCGTGACAGACACAAACTTCAAGTTATCTGACGGACAAGGGGAGGTTTCTAACGAGATTGACGGAGTGATGTCCCTAGAATTTCCCATACGCGGAGATTCTTCTATTGTATCACTTGTCAGACACAATGAATGTGTTATAATAAGGAGCGAATCCATAAAAGGGTTCTACGTTTAACTTTAATATAAGGACTAACTATGACTAAAAAATATGAAGACGACATAGCTCAAAGCGAGCTAGAGAAACTAGGTATCAAAGCGAAGAAGAGACCTAAGTTTGTATACCCTGACACAAGCTATTCATCTACCAACTCAGATATAGATTACGAGAATGGTTCGTTGTTTGACTTTGATGATGACGTTCCGACTTGGCAGTCTACACTTGCCGATGATGGCTGCGACACGCAGCGAGAGGTAGACGACAATGAAGTTCACGGAGAGTTTCCAGAGATTCCAGACTTCCTACGCAAGACACCGAAGGAAGATAAGAACGTGGAAGAAATCCCGGAAGGTCAACTTAGAAAAATTGTAGACCAACTCTCTCGTATTCTTGGAGACGAACTTGAAGAGTACCAACTCATATACAAGGGTGGTAAGTCTTCACAACGTCTTAAGAAAATTCTATCTGCATACATACGAACTCAAGTTCTGTATATGGATGGAGACACTGCCACCTATAAAAATATCAAGGTGGTTAAGTGAAGAAGAAGTTAAGCCCTGCTGATGAGCGTTATCTTAAGTGGAAAGAGGAACGTGATTTGGATAAGAGGATAGCTTCACAACCTACGCAAGTTCTTGAGGAAGATAAGAGCAACGAAAATCTCGTAGTAGAGAAAGGGCAGTCAGTTATTATACTGAAGTCCCACGAAGAAGCAGTCGTTACTATCTGCCCCAAGGATAAGCACACACTAACTGCAACAGAACTTCTTGCAATTGGTTTGATGAAATGTCTTGAGAATAAACAATGGACAGAGAATCTAATCAAGCGAACAAGTACGTTGCTTAAAACTAAACTTAACATTAAGGAGAAAATAGATGACTGATGTATCAATCGTTATCAAGAAACTGCTCGGTGGTGCAGATAAATCAACCATCCAAAAAGTAGCAATGGTAATTGTGGATGCAGTCACCAAGGTCTACGGAGAAGAATATGTGTTAGTGCCTAAGACTTCACTCGGTGCTGATGCCAAGAACGTCAAGCCAATTAAGAAACCTAAGAAATGGGGACGTATAATTGAAGCCATTGATTATACTGCCAAGCCAACTGGCTATGCTATCAAGGGTGGGTGGGCAAATGTCTACGACCTAAGCAAGCACTCAAATGGTACGCTTGTTATGGTATCCATTCCATATGGTGGTCTGTTTCTTGGTGAGGTAGCACACGGAGAGGTGTTCACTTCCAAGTATTCTAATGGTCATAACTTTGACATCAAACACTTCAAGTCTGATTCAGAACTTCCTGAAGGTGCATACTCGTCAATTGTAGACAGATGCAAAACACTTGGTGTTGCTCAAGCTAAGGAGGTTGCCAATGCCTAGGTGTCAAGAATGTAAATCTAATTGTGATACTACATCTAATAATGAGTTTAATAAAAACTTATGTGATGACTGCTACACAGAATACAGAGCAACCATCCAACATATGTTTCAATTAAAAGACTTATGTGATGTAGATAATTTATTAAGGAGAGTACGCAATGCCTAAAATCAAATGCTCTAACTGGACATTACTATTACAACTTAGCAATGGGAGATTCAGAACCTTATCAGATATGCCTGATGATGTAGCCAATCCTATTGATGAGTACATAACTGAACTTGAACTTAAAGGAGAATTTGAAGATGCTAAAAGTCAAAGCGAGGGGAAACACTCTGTGGATAATGGGGACTCTTCTAGGGACACGAGTAAGACAGACGACTAAACTACCTTTGCATTGCAAAGCACAAGCAGAGCATTTTCGTATCCAACTTGAGAAAGATATTGCCGATGGGGTGTATGTAAAAACCAAAGGCAGAAAGTTTGGAGATGCAGTAGAACTCTATCTTACAAACTCAAGAGCCGAGACAGAATATAGGGTATGTAAAAGTCTACATAGTTTTGCCCACCGGGCTTACGGAGTAGACACCATTACCAAGATTGATTCTTTTCTGTCAGAGAATTGGGATGGAGGAACTCTTCGCAGATACAGAAATGTAGTCAATGCAATCATTAACAATGCAAATAAGATGTGGTCTACGAATGTACCCCGGATCGTAAATCCGTACGTTCACGATGAAAGAACAGAACATCTTACGAACATTGAGGTTTCTAAGCTACTAGTTGTTGCAAAAAAACAACACTTTAGTGAGCATATACATATGCTTACACTTACTGGTCTACGCTTGGGCGAGGCACTATCACTTGTGCATACGGACTGGGATGCTACTAAATCTAGTATTACTATCCACAAAAGAGCCAAGTCTACGACCGGCAGGACTAAAACCCTGAGCCGTTCAATTCCAGTAACCAACCAGTTTCTTATAGACCATCTCAATTCTAAGAGGAATGGTGATGTTCTTGAGAAAGTTTCAAGCAAAGACCTGAACTCTCATCTACGAGCCTTGTTGAAAGGCATCGGAGTGACGAGAGATATAAGGGTTCACGACTTGAGACATACCTTTGCTTATCTTCTTGCACAAAATGGTGCAGATATAGGCGACCTACAACTTCTGCTAGGGCACTCAGATATATCTCAGACTATGAGGTATAGGGGGTGGGTAGAAAGCAGAGCTAAACAAAATATTAGCAAGGCATTGACATTCTAAATGACTTGTCTAATATATAATACAACCCTAATGGAGAACTATAACTATGAGTAATACCATAAATCTAAGTAAAGGTCAGCTTGCACTTAAGCAAGCAACTTCTGAGAATATTCCTAATGCAACTATCAATGAGATTAAGGAGTTCTCAAATGCCGGTCTGTCTAATCAAGACATAGCCGACCATTTCAATATCTCAGAAAAGCAAGTCTTGTGGATACTTAATCCACAGAGAGGTAAAGATACTATGAGTAAGAAACCTATCCATACTAATGTGAATACTACTACTATTGGTGTTGGTCAAAAATCATATGACTATATAACTTCTTTATCTCACATACTTGGGAAGCCAAGGATTGAGATTATAGATATACTAGTCAAGCACTGCAAATCTGATAACTCGTTTCTTCGCAAGTTAGTGAAGTGAGTAGGAAAAGATTGGTGGACGAACTCTTCTCTCAAGTTAGAGAGAGGGGAATGACTATGACTGACGTGTGCAAAAAGGCAGGACTGAGTGAGTCAACAGTCAGGTCTTGGCGTAGACACGAGCCATTGCTAGGCAACTTCATTGCACTTGTTGAGGCTAGTGGTGGAACTATTAATTTGAAATGGAAGGAAGAAGATGAACGTATTTTACCTAGATAGAGACCCAGTCGTATCGGCTGAGTACCATTGTGATGCTCACTTGAGGAAGATGTTAATTGAGTATGCACAAATGCTATCAACTGCTCATTGGTTATCAACTAGTGATGATGACATAGAACGAGCAATGAATAATAAATTATATAAACCAACTCACGTCAAACATCCATCAAGTCTATGGACGCGTAGCCATCCGTGGGCATACGGATATGTGTTCACGATGTGGAGTACTATGCAACTCATATATGTAGAGAGGTATGGAAAGGAACACGGAAGTATAAGACTTCAACCTAGCCTAACAATAATACCACAACCACTTGTAAAAGATTACGTTGAGTTAGATGAGGAGACTTGTAAGCCACCACCAATGTGTTTTGGTGAAGACTACAAGCACATCAAAAGTGGAAAACTTCCATACTATCACGACCACGTTGTGGATGCTTATAGAGAATATTACAGACAAGCCAAGTCAAGGTTTGCGACTTGGGGTAAGGGGAGAGCACTGCCTAAATGGTGGTTAAGAGTGGCATAGGCATATTGGTCAAGGCTTTTTTACCTAAGGACTACCCTTGCATTAGGTCAAAGAGGTCTACTGCAAGCCTGAATAACGCAAGATTTTTTTACAATAAAAACAAAAGGAGTAAGAATGTTTGAAATTTTATTTGTCGTAGCTTGGATAAAAACAAGCGATGGATTATGGATGATTGATAAGGGGTCTACGAATAAACAATGCGAGACGATAGCGATTGAATTGTTTGAAGAATACAAAACAGATTTGGAAGCTGTCAAATGTTACACGCCACGCGACTGGGCGAACGTAGACAAGACTTACATTTATAAAAAAATTCCTATTAAAAAAAAGAAATTACTTCCACGGCGATAGCAAGAACTTGCACGGCGATATTACGTAACTAGCTGTCCATCTCTTTTTCTTGAGCCATTTCACTAGCTTCTAATAACATTGCCCCAGTTTCCATAGCTTCAAAGGGTGTTAGTTGTAGTCCTTGCCACAATACCTTTCCGTTTACCTTCGTGGGGAAATGCACAATCACTGACTGGGGTGCCACTTCTACTTGAGGTATAGGCACTTCCAAGTTGTGAGGCACTAACGGATTTGATTTTTCATAATTCTTTTGCACCATATTCTTAACTCTCTGTCTGTCATAGTATGTTTCATTAAGTTCACACGCTTACAGACTAATTGTATGTTATCAATTGTATATGGCTTTGTCGTAACCTTCCTATCAATGCTTATATTTTGTGGATTACTATGAAATCCCTTTGCAGTATTGGAAAAGAACGTCAGCTTACAACCAGATAAAGCACACTTGCCATTCTGTTTGTAATACAAGTCTACGACTTGCTCATTTGTAAGTTTGAAGCTGACTGTTTTGGATCTGTAAGATTTTAGTTGGGATAGTAGCCTGCGAATGAATCTCTCTGGAGACCTACTAACTGATGCCCTTCGTTTTCTACCAAGGCAGACCCCGCACGTGGGTCGTCTATATGGAATCCCATCTTTCCGACTGTCTACATAGAACTTGTCTAAAGGGAGTTTCCGTTCGCAGGATACACAAGTTTTATAAATCGTATTAGCTTTTGCTAAGTGATTTACGTCTAGCTGACTTCATTCTAGCTTTAGAATACATAGTAGCTTTCTTGCTCTTCATTGCACCAGCTGAAGTTTTCTTTGCAGAACCCTTCTTCTTTGCACTAGAAGATTTTTTGTATGTAGAACGTAAAGGCATTGTTTCTCCTTTCTAGTATTTTTTAGATTTCATTTTTTTACCAGTCTTTTTAGCATAAGCCTTAGCTTTTGCCTTCCCCTTGGCAGTGTATGGGAATTTCTTTTTACCTACTGATGGCATAGTTTTCTCCTTTTATTTTTCAATACGTATCTTAAGTAAGATAGCATCAAGTTTCTCCTCAAGTTTATCAAATCTTTTAGCGAGGTCGTCCATACTAACCCTCATATCTGTCTTTGACGCATAATTTTTTGCGATATCTTCTTTGCTTTCATAAAGATTTTTTTCTAGATTTTCTAACTTGCTTGATAGACCACGTATCCACCATACGAAACTACCGCAACCGATTGTCAGTAATAAGTTCCATATCATTGTTGAGTCTGGCATTAGTTCTTCCTTATCTTAATCTCAACAACTGTTTTCTTGGGTCTGTTGTTTAGTGAAATTGTTGTTGTTTTTCTTTTACCTGACTGAACCCCAATCATTCTTGTCTGATGAGCACCTTCTCTTTTAGCGTGCTCCACTTGACAGCCAGTTCTGTGGCAGATGGAGGGGCTACTACAATGTGTGCAGTTCATAGCGTGCATAATTTTCTCTCCTGTCCGATGTCTGTATTGAGTCAAACCTCATAGACGGACATCCAAAATTAATTCTAAAGGGTAGCTCACTGGTCTTTCTTAAGTTCTCTATGACTTCTGGTGCCCACGTATCAAGAAATTTATGACACTTCTCTTGAGTATCAAAGACTTCTGACTGGTGGTGTGCCTCTACACATTGTCCGCCTATCCAACAGACAAAGAGCATAGGAACAAAAAAGTCCATCAAGTTCGCCTCCTTTCCAACAACATTGCAATATATATACTTAAATGTCGTCCTTTATCTTATAACCTTTCACCTGTAAATACGCCCGGTACAGTTTGATCCAATCCTGTAGACGCATTACGACTAAGCTCTCCTCTGTAGACATCCTGTTTTTTCTGTTGAAAACAGTAGGCATTTCACAGCTGCGTTTCGCAGCAATACCTTTTTCTGCCTGATCCATAGACGAGTAAGGTGCAAATTTCTCAGTTCTTTTTGCCTCTAACCATATATCTGGTGTGCCATTTACATCGGCAGAACCTCCTCCTGCAAATGACCTACCTCCACCAGACAGGGGTGCTCGTAGTATCTTGGGGTGTTCTTCCCCAAATATAATATCATCAAGGTACTTTGCTAACTCTCGCTCGTACCCATCTCCTTTTGCTTTCGCACTTTTTAAACGTCCCATATGCTATCATCCTTGTGTTTATCTTTGCACTTGTTACAAATGTATTGCCACTTCGGACGAGGTTTAGCATCCTTGCATTTCATACAGGGTCTGCTCCACATCTTCTGATGCTTCTCACTTGATAGTGCGATTACATATTTTGCTCCTTCAAACTCAGCTAATCCTTCTCGTTGTAATATTCGTTTGACAGTATCAACACATATATCTAGGTGTCGTGCCATTTCAGTGTATGGTTTATTCTCTTGTAAAGCATTAGCCAGATATTTGAGATCAGCGTCAGTGATCTTAACTGGCTTGCCCATTGAACCTCCTTTCTTGTTATATACGAAGTTTTATCGCAAGGTAATAAAACCCTTGTCAGCACTAACAAAACCGAGGACGCGACAGCGTCTGAGGTGGAGTGTGCGGTAGTACGGAGTTGACAAAGTGCTTGACAGCGTGGTATCCCTATTAAACTAATAGACATACAGGAACTCATCCCTTTCGGGATAAGTTCATTTGTTAGTAGTTCTAATAGTCTATTAGGTTTCCACATCATCCAGACCTAACCATCTCTTAATTTCGTACACAGGAACTTTTATTTCTCGTGATACTTCTGTTGGGTTTTTTCCGTCTGTTAATGATAATTTTAATGCTTGTTGTTTTTTAGATTTAGTAGATACAATGTATCTTTCTCCACTGGTAAGACTCTCAGCCCACCCAATATAGTGTGTCTGATGCAACTCTGTTTGTTGACGAATCTTTCCAAAGGAAATTTGTGTTACCATACTTAACCTAGAATCCTTCTTCATTTGTGCCTCAAGGTATCTCCAAGGACTGAACTCTCTACCATCTAAGGTGTAGATAGTTAGATCATTGTCTACTAATCCAGCCTTAGATTTTGCTTCAGCCTTATCTTCATACACCTGAGTCACAAATACTTGAGTATCTACGTCAGTAAGCTGTGCCGTAGACCCTGCTTCTCTACCCATCCCACCTTCACCGGGTTTGTTTCTGTGGTGAACTAGAATTACGGAAGCACCAGAGTTCCTTATCTGTTTGGAAACATAATTAACTTTTCCCCATTCACGAGGACTAGCTTCTTCCAAACCACGAAAGGCATTTCTGATTGTGTCTATGACAACGATGTCAGGCTGCACGACTTGCAGCCAGTCGCCCAGTAGACGGAGTCCACTTTCTTCAAGTAGATTAATTTCTCCTCCATCTTCTGGGCTGATTAACGTAGGCGACCAAAGAGCAAAGTGTTCATTTGTATCGCCAAACGTCTTGTTAAACTCCTGCATACGTCTTAAAGCAGTTCTTCTTGGGTTGTCGTAATCCATATAGAAAACCTTTGCAGGTCTACCCATTTCATACGGACCAAAGTATTCTGCCCCACTAGATAATGACGTAAGCATTGCAGACAGGAAGTAAGATTTTCCGTGTCCGTTGAAGCCAACTACTTGTGTTATGGTAGCTTCGGGCACTAGAGGGTTACACCAATAAGGCTCGTCCACCATATCTTTTAGCAATCGTTGGACTGCATCAATATATATTGGGACTAGCCTTGACGGAGCTACTTCTTTTTTGTCTTTGTCTTGGCTCAAGGGAGCTAACCTCTCCCCTTGCTCGGAGTAATCACTAGGATAATTTCTTTTATCCATAAGCAAGGCAGATTGGATTTTTGTTTTAAGCCAACTTTGCGTCTCTTCTATAGAGTACCGACCAGTGTCAAAAAATTTGTCGTGATAATTAGTGACGGCTTGCATAAGGTCATCTCCGACAACCCCACGCCTGACCATCTGACCACAATATCTTACCATCCAATCGTCAGTCGCATCTCCTTCACGAAGTTTGCGACCCAAAATGGACACTCTGTTCTCTGTCTGCTCCCATATAGACATACTATCTGCGATGGAAGCCACTTTGATATCACTTAAATCTAGCTTATCAAAAGAGAATGGATCGTCATTACTAACATCACTAGGATTGCCCTTCCATTCCCAATCATCCAACCAATCAAAATCTACTTCTTCTGTTAGATTCCATTGGTATGTATGTAAAACTTTATTTTCTTCTGATACTTTAATAGACGGAGGCATAACGACATACCCTCCATCTCCTCTTAAGTCTAATCCGGGGACGTCTACCCAATCACGAGCAACACCTCCGACTTTGTTTGCGAATCTTTTTCCGTGCTGTGGGTGTTTAAAATAGTAGTGATACCCACGCGTAGTCTTGACGGCGATAGGAGATTGCAAGTTGTGTTTCTTTGCATAGGCAACTGCATCCTCGTTATCACAATCAAGAACGATAACACCACTAATAGATCCGGTGATAAGAGCTAAGTTAAAGAACTCTACTCTACCACCGGCTTTAGTTGGTGCTCCGTTCTCAAACCAATCCTCCACTTCTTCAATGGTGGTTGGTTCTGTTTGTTTATGTTTCCACTCAGCAAGTGGCATTTTACCCTTTATAGATAGTGGGATGATTGTCCATCCTCTATCTAGAGCGTGGCAAGCCTCATTGTATAAGGCGTCCTTAAACTCTTTCTGTTTCTGGTTCATTGTTATCCTCAAAGTAATCGTCAATATTTAGAGAAGGGTTGGCTTTCTTTAGTTCTTCAAAATGCCAAGTGGTCATATACCTAGTACTCATCATCCTGTAAGGTGCGGTTCGTGGCTTACCTAGTAGTTCGGCAACCTCTCGCACACCTCCACAATCGTCTATGAGTTTCTTTGCATTAAACCTCATAATCGTATTTCTCCTTTTCTGTGTTAATGTTTATAACAATTTGTCATATAAACAATACAAATACTAGTATGTTCTTTATATGCGACAAAACTTTATCGTATTTCAGACAATAACATCTTGTATTGTATGTGATACTTTGTTATCGTAAGCCAACATTAAACTTAAAAGGATGGTTATTATGAGTGATTGGGAACAGTTTGAATCCGACTCTAGCAATGCCCCAATACAGAAATGTATAGAGGAATTGAAAGAGAAAAGGAGACAACAAGAAGCCCTCAATGATGACATCAGTCAACTTGAGGCGAAGCTTATTTCCGAATTTCCTGTTGAGTTCGGAGAGCAAACAAAGCTTTATGGTAAAGACGTTGTTACCATTAATAGACAGGAACGATTCCATTGGGATCAAGAGAAGTTAGAGAAGCTATACGCTAGTGGCACTCTACCGACACACGTAAAAAGACGCTTGACTGTAGAAAAGCGTGCCTTCCAAAAACTAACCCCGACAGAACAAGACGAATTGATGGATGCGTTAACACGTAAGCCGGGTCCTATTTCTGTCAAACTAACAAGGAGCACATAATGTTTCAGCCAATGAACACGTCTGACGATGACACTGCTAAAAGGAAGGTTTTATTGTACGGACACCACGGGTGGGGAAAAACTACCCAACTAAAATATTTTCAAGAGGAGTATGGACCGGGGTTCATCTTTTCTGGTGAGAGTGGACTATCGTCTATTCGCCAAGCAAAGATTGACTACTTACCTTTCTCATCTTGGGATGATCCATCTGACCAAGCTAAGGGAGTCTATTCATTTAGAGATATATTTAAATGGACAAAGACAGAGGACTTCAAGAAGCGTGGTTATAAATGGATAGGAATAGATAGCTTAACAGAACTATCTGACCTCTCTTATGCTCACGCAGAAAGAGAACAAAAAGAACTTGCAGACAAACTAGGTAAGAAACACGCAGATGGTTTTGCTGTTTGGGGCAACCACGCCTCTCAGCTTATCGGTGCTTGCAAGGCTATACGTGATATGAATATGCACGTGATAGTAACGTCTCTAGCAAAAGAAAGTACAGACGACAACGGGAACGTAGACTATTGGGCGATGGTTGCAGGAAAAGCAACTATGCAACAACTTCCCGGAATATTTGATTGTGTTTTCTGTGGAGTTAGAGTTACACAAGAGGTAGAAGGTAGACAACGGGTGGAGAGATACGTCATTACTGATGAAGTAAGAGGTTGGCACGGCAAAGTTCGTGACGAAAAAAGACGACTAAAGCCTGTAGAGAAAACCGGAAACATCGTTGACCTTCTGAAACGTCTAGATATGGACGATGCAGAATATAATAAACTTAACCAAAAAGGAGAAACAGCCAATGGCGTTTAATTTTAGAGACCTCAATCTAAGTGGAGTAGAGATTAGTTCTGCCCCTCAGATACTAAAGCCGGGAAGGTATGTCGTAGAAGTGACAGAAGCCTTCACAAAACAAACAAGGAATGGCGGAACAGCCATAGAGTTAACAATGTCTGACACCAAAGGTGGTGGCAGTCTACGTGCGTGGGTAAATGTCCACGTCCCGTCAAGTCAAACAGCAACCCGTATTGGCAGAGAACAACTAAAAGCTCTGTTAACATTTGGTGGACATCCTAGTCCAGACAATCCGGGTGATATAGCAACACTCAAAGGACTAAAGGTAGGTGCATCTGTAATGACAGATACATATACAATGGATGGAGAAAAGAGAGAAGGCTCTAAGTTAAAGGGTTTCTTTGATCCATCAGAGATAGATCCTGAGATTGAAAAGTCCTCCCCCGGAACTGGTTTGACAAAGTCTGATAGTAATGGAGAAGACCTAGCAGACGAGTCAATCCCGTTCTAACCTTAAAGGGGTGGTGGGCGACTATCACCCCTTTTTTTATTAATCTAGAAAGTAATAATCAGAATGAACCTAGCAGAACTAATCAACAAGGCTTATGAAGACGAAGAGAAGTCTTCCTCCAGAGAGCCAAGGAGTTATATTGGAGCCAGTATTGTGGGTAATCAATGTGAGGCATTGATTGCTTTTTCTTTACGTGGGTTTCCAGATAGTGAAATAGGTTACAAACTAAAAAGAATCTTTAGAGACGGACACCGAATAGAGGATGACGTAGTACGAGATATCAAAAAAGCAAAAGTCAAAGTAATGGAAGTAGACCCATACACGGGTAAGCAATGGTCATTTGAAGGCTTTGGTGGACACGCAGTTGGACACGCTGATGGTATCTTGGAAGCACATAACGGAGAAAGTCTACTGTTGGAGATCAAAAGTATGAACGCTAATAAGTTCAAAGAGTTCTCCACTAAAGGTGTAAAGTTTAGTCATAGACACTACTACTCTCAAGTTCAATTTATGTTAGGGCTAGGGAAGATGTCTTCTTGTGTCTTTATTGCTTACTGTAAAAACGACTCTGAGTATCACTCTGAAATAATTGAGTACGATGAGTTTCATTTTAACGAACTTGCTTACAAAGTTGAGAGAGTGCTTGACGGAGATGCAAGGAAAATATCACAAGACCCATCAGACTGGAGATGTCGTGGGTGTTTTAAGAGGGATGTATGCTGGAACGAAAAAGAACCAAAAAAAACAATGAGAAGTTGCAAGTCCTACAAACCCCAAATGAAGGGTGGGTGGAAATGCGAGAAAGGTTGTCAAGCGGAGTGCCAACAATGGGAGAAATATCAGCCTCTGCCAAAGACTTCCAATATTTAGCAAGTCCATATTCTTTAAATGGAACTGCTGAAGGAGATATAAGAACAACGAGGTACCAACAAGTGACTAGGTGTGCATATAAATTGATGGCTTCAGGACTAAACATATATAGTCCTATTACCTATCATCACGCCATACAGTCTGTATGTGGTTTTGTTAATAGACCAACTAAATTTTGGCTAGAATTGGACTTTGGTATACTACAATATGCCAAAGGACTATTTGTTCTAATGCTAGATGGATGGCAAAACAGCATAGGAGTACAGAGAGAAATAGAGTATGCAAGAGAGAACAACATACCAGTTTCTTTTATACATCCTGATGCTTACATTTTGACAGGAAAAGAAGATGAGCCGAAACATTGAAGTAGACATTCTCAAGCTCAAGTTTGAAATTGATAGCGTTAAGGAACGTGTCAGAGATGTTGAGTGGAGAATGGAAAATGGAAAAGATATAGAAAACGATGCCAGACAAAAAGCTTTGGACAAGCTAAGGCATCTACAAAAAGAACTATTAGATTTAGAAGTGAAAAGATTATGCCAAAAATTATCGGTATCACAGGATACATAGGTAGTGGTAAAACATTATTAGCCGATGCCTTATGTGCTAAGCATAACTTTACAAAAGTAAAGATGGCTTCCCCCATTAAAGATATGCTTAGATCCGTTGGTCTACGAGAAGATCAGGTTGAAGGTATTGACAAAGAAATACCCTGCCAACTTTTATGCGACAAGACACCACGTTATGCTATGCAAACTCTTGGTACAGAGTGGGGCAGAAACATCATTGGTGAAAACATATGGGTAAACCTTTGGTCTAACAAAGTACAAGAGCTTACGTCTATGAATCAGAACGTAGTAGCGGACGATGTTAGGTTTATAAATGAGGTAAATATAATACGTGGACTTGGTGGTATGATCATTAGAATACAAAGACCTAATAGCAATACAAATCCAATACACGATAGTGAGAAGCAAGACTTTAAAGCTGACTTCACTATAAATAATAACGGAACAGTAGAGGATGTTTTAAAGCACATACCTGTTTTTTTATAGGGGGAACAATTGGATTTCATAGACGCAAGACTGCTGATAACTTTAGGAGGAGTTATAGTTTCTGTCGTAGCAAGCTTTGTTGTAGTTAGGCAAAAGGTTCAAGAACAGGAGAAGGGTATTAAAAGTAATACTGAAAAACTATACACCATAGATTCTAGACTAGATAGAAACGACACTGCTACAGATCTTCTGAAGCAGAGAATAGACATCATCGCCAAGATGAACAGCCCAGAGAATAGAGATAAACTTTCAAGAGAACTTGAGAGAACTAATGTAAAAATAGAGACATTGGAAAACGATGTTTCTTCTTTGAAAAAAATGCACAATGGCAGACACCCTAAAAGTTGATGAGTATATAGACAGCCGTTTGGCTGATGGTCTATGCCCTAGGTGTATGAGCAAGCTACCCCCAGTTGAGGTTCACGGGCACGTTCAATGCACCTCTTGTCATCTATATATCCAAGAGTGTTGTACAGGCGAGGGATTACAAGACCTTTAGCTTTATGGTATAACAGACTAAACGGAGGTTTGTTATGCTATCACTAATCGGATCACTACTAGGGTTTGGAACATCCTTTCTTCCAAAAGTACTAAACTTTTTTGAAGAGAAAAGAGACCAAGCTCACGAGCTAAAACTGATGGACAAACAACTTGAACAACAAATCAAGTTGGGTGAACAGAAGCTACAATTTATGAATGTAGAGGCTGACATCAGAGAGACCGAAGCACTCCAAAAGAATCAAGCACAGATCACAATGAAGAGTAGCACTTGGGTTGTTAACCTTTCTGCTACTGTTAGACCTGTTATGACATATCTCTTGTTTATAGAGTTTATGGTTTTGACGTTTATGTTGGCTTTCAACTGGATAGACCTACAGATGTACGACAGAATTTGGTCTAACGAAATACAAGCTGTGTGGGCTGCTGTTGTTTCTTTTTGGTTTGGTCAGCGTAGTTTCAATAGGAAGTAGGTATGAATATAAACGAAGAAGGTCTACAAATAATAAAAGACTTTGAAGGTTTTTCTTCGTCAGTATACCTGTGTCCTGCTAACAGATGGACTATTGGTTATGGGTCTACTTGGGATAAAAACAGGAAGCCCGTAACCAAAGACCATCCTGACGTATCAGAAAAACAAGCAGAAAAACTACTGATGCAGGAAGTACATCATTCTCAATATGCCATTGATAAGTTACTAAGCTGTGAACTAACAGAGAATATGTATTCTGCTATTTGTTCCTTTGTCTACAATGTAGGTAGTGGCAACTTCCAGAGATCTACTATGCGTATGAAGTTAAATCGTGGTGATTATTATGGTGCATCTGCTGAGTTTCCTAAATGGAGAAAGGCAGGAGGACGAATCCTAAAAGGTTTGGTAAAACGAAGGGCAGTAGAAAGAGAATTATTTGATAGGGATTTATAATGAATAACCAAAGTGGGGCATCGCAAATAGTACAAGACGCAAACCAAGCGACTGAACAACTGAATCAGTTTGGTCCGTTAGGTAGTCAAATACTACAGCATATGCAGATGCCAGAGCAACCAGATGGTCCGCCCTCAGTAGCAGAAATGATAGCAAGATATTTGACTATCAATGCACGAGCAGGTGGCAATCCTATGTATAGTAATCCTGATGCTATGGGTGTTATGGAAAAAGGTATGGATATATCTGGTAATGTTCAAGCTAATATACCTATGGATAGGCTTATTAATGATGCAATATTAAAATTAAGAGCTTCAGGTTTTGCCTATGGTGGGGGAGTGAAGTTCCCGGAAGCAATGCAAAAAATGGGTGCTCCAGATAAAATAGAATATTCTGGTAAAGGTATAGACAACATAGGTGTTGGTTTTCAGAAAGCTTTAAAGAATGGTATGTTTAGTTTAGATGGTGATTACAACCCCCAAACAAATAGTAAAAGTATTAATGCAAAATTTAAATTAAATTTTTAGATGGTTAAGAAAGCTAAGTTTGGCGTAAGCACTTATGTTGAAAAGTCTAGAAAAAAGATAGGCAGACATAAAAAGCGTATGAATAAACACGAGAAAAGAAACTACAAGAAGTATCGTGGACAAGGAGGAAGATGAAAAAAGGAAAAGACGGAATGATAATGACCTTCTTAGGGTCAGTGTTAATAGGTCTTTCTGCTTGGGCTTTGGTAGAAATAGTAGAGCTTAGATCCTCAGTATCAATGATGAACCAAGAGTTACTTAATATAGATAAACAATTTGGTAGAGTTTATAACTTTATAGATAAATTTCTTAGCGATTAATATATATATAAACACCAAAGATAATACCGACAGCACCTACTATTATACCTAGAGCTATACCTAAAGCATTTAAAAGCTCTTCTTTCTTGCGGCGAGCCTCTCTTTGTAGACGAGCTTGGTGTTCTTTTGCTTCTTGTATACGCTTAGCTCTTTCTGTGATTATGCCTTGCCAAGTGCCGTGACCAAAACGCAGGTCTATTAATTGTGCCATCTCGTTTAGCTGTTCCTGTGCCAGCTTTGCATTGATAGTTTCTTCAGCAACCTTATGGACGGAGAATGTAGACTGTGAGTATTCTGATCGTTTTTTATTTATCTGACTCTGTCCCTCAAACATATCATCAATATGCTTGGCGACCTTGGAGACATCGTTGGCGTGCGTTATTACCTTCTTTATTTGCTCGGCGGCAGAGTTGACCAAGCTTATACCCGCTATGACTTCAGCGAATACCACGGCTTAGAACTTCTTATGTTTCTTAAGAAGCTTGTTTAAGTCTGCACCACTGTCTTTGAATAGGTCATTCAGGTTTTTATAACCTGAGTTACTTGATTTATTACTAGCCTCTCCACCAAGAAGGTCTGTTCCACCCTCAGTAAATGTTTTTACTCCACCGGCTACAGGGACTCTTCGTAATGCCGCTCGTATAGCCGCACGTTCTGCTGAGTTAGACCCATCGTCTTGACCAGTAATTGGCTCTCTTATAGCCTCAACTGCACCACCTATATTGCTGACAGCGTCTATACCAAGCCCTATTGTTGGACCACCGATGTTTGATATAGTTCTTAGTGCTCCCCAAGATCCGTTATCAGCTTGAGCGGCTGTGTTAAAGAACAATTCAGCAACTAGACCAAGACCTCCAAGAGCAATAAGTCCTTCTACATAACTACCTAGAAACTTATCCCACCATCCGTCTTTGTCTACAAACTCGTCTGCTGGTACGCCTGAAATATTAGCCATCATTTCAGCTATAACAGTTTTGTGGAATCGTCTTTCTCTGAGTTCTCTAGACCTATTATCTTCTCCACCTCTGCTCAACACTAAGTCTTTTGTGGCATTAGCACCTGCACCAAACGCAGGACCAACAGTCAGTAAGTACATTAGTGGTTTTGGATTACCATTTTTAGCTTCACTAAGAACATCTTTAGTCATCCTCATCATCATCAATGGGAAAGATTTAAGTTGGAATATCATTGCACCAACAGGATGTTGTGCCCACATTGGTACATCATTTGGATCTGGTGTGAAGATTGTTTCGTTAACAAACCTCATAATCGCATATCTAAAGTTATCGTCTTTAGACAAGGTGCCAATCTCTCCCATTCTTTTTGCACCCGGTTTAGCGTATTGCTCTAAACCATATCTTTCTAAGAATCTGTAGGCGTTTTTAAATGCACGAGTATTTTCTGCACCTTCTGCTATAAGCCTTTGTGCTGTATCTGCTTCAGACTTAAGTGCGTTGTACCCAACAAGTGCTGATACTTCACGCATAAAGTTTGTCCAGCTTTGTAGACCAGTGCCATAGAAGAATGAGTGCTGGAATTGTTGTGATCCATCACCAGCCATATGTGTCATTCTATCGTGAATTAGGTTTTCAATACCTACACCAATATCTTTTGCAGCTTGTCTATATTCTGGGCTACGTATTTGTGTGTAAGCTTTATAGAAAGCTGGAAGATTGCCACTTCTTATAAGAGGTAAAGCTATATCAGGCATTGATGTTAGTGTTGTCCAACCAAGTAGAGATACAGAGTTGAACGCTCTAAGCTTCTTACTAGTCTTGTTTAAGAAAGCACTCTTAGATAATGGTCGTCTATCAATCACGTCTACCATATCCCTTACAGCTGCTTCAGCTGATTCTGAAACACCTGATGGGAAATCCATTAATCCGTTTACGATAGCTTCTGCTCTAATTCTAAGATTAGTTCTTTGTGCTTGGTTCATATTACCATCGTCAATCAAAGATATAATTCTTCGGATAGATTTATCTTTGATAGCGTGATTAGAGTTTGTGTTATTTAACACAAGGTTGGCTTGTATATCTCTAAGTACTGCTTCTTGTGCTTCGTTGCTGTAGTTAGCAGGTGTTGGGACAACAACATTACTTACTGTAATCTCACCTTCATCAAATGATCTTGCAGTAACAATCAACTTAGGATTGTTTAAAACTTTGAGTGCACCAGTTACACCTTGTTTAGCTGTTTGCATATAAGCTTGTATGCCGTGTCCGTTTGCACCAAACTCTTTTGCAATCAGTTTTTTTCTGGTTGTTTTGTCAAAGTACTTGGTAATAATGCCCTCAAGGTCATTGACTAAGAACTCTTCAAATTCAGGTGCTGTATCTTTATTAAGGGTAATAAACCTTTGGTAGAAAGGATCAGCCGCTACGTTTGCTGTGCTTGAATCTACGTCTACATCAATACGCCCTTCTGTATCTGTGATTCTTTTCATCATAGTTTCAGCTATACCCTGAGCTTCTTGTGGGTCTATCTGCTGACCATTAGCTCTACGCTCTCTCATAATGAAAGCAGTTAGCGTCTTCCTAAATTTATTTGGGTTCTCTAATATTTCATCAGCGTTCCATATCTGTGGTAGATAGTACTTTGTACCTTTACGCAGAGTCACATCACCAACTGGATATCCAAGTGCGTGTAGTTCTTCTAGTTCTCTTTTGAACAGAGCGTTAATATGATCTGCAATTTTCTTTTCGTTTGCATTTAAGCTACCTAAGTCTCCACGTCTAATAGCTTTGGCTATCTTCTCGTGAGACGCTGGGCTTGCAGGTTGTTTAAACTTTTTCTCTAGTGGACCAATTGCTAGAACACCTTTTGTTTTATTCCAGTATCTATTAAGTCCATTACCATAATCTGGCACGTTTCTTAACATAGTCATTATTGGTTGAACCTTTTTAGCCAAGTCAGCACTATGTTTCTGGTATATACCCACGCCCTTAGCTGGTTTTATCTTATTACCAAGCCAGTTAGCTCCTAGTTTTCTAAGGTAAGCTGAGTTCTCCCCTAAGAAATTAGGTCCAATTTTTTTCTGCGTTAGATCAATATCGTCAGTAGTTAGGTCTTCTTTCTTTGCCACCTTCTTCATAAAGTTTTGAACAGAATCAGGGATACCAAACTCTTGTGCTTTGGTTCCCGCGTAGACCCAGTCATTACCAGTAAATTGTTTATCTAAGTCCATCATATCTGCAAGCGTTGCACCACCTAGTGCTTCGTTTCCAGTTGTGTTCTTAGATTTGTATAGTGGCTCTAAACCATCATCAAACATTTCTGCGTCTATGTGTTTTACTTGTGTACTATCAAACACAACCAGTGAAGAGACTTCAGAGTTATTTGACGGATGTATTTCTGTTGTTAAGAATCCATCATACTCTAGTGCACGGAACATATCTTGCAGTAAGCTTTTAGCCTCTGCTTCTCCTCTTCCGCTTCTTGTCATTCCATCTATGAAAGCATCGTATAGATCTGGTCCAGTTATCTCACCAAGAGATTGTAAGTTCTCTAGTACGGCTGTTTGTTCTTCACGAGCTAGAATGTTTGTGTTCATCAGATCTGGAAGTATATCTGCTATATCATTCTCTTGACCTGTGTTTATTGAATAATCAGCATCAAAGCTAAAATCAAAAGGATTGTCTGCCTTTACAAACATAGGCATTACTTTAGGGTTAACATCCCTATCTAATAGTTTTGATAGAGCAAGCTCAATATCCCTTTGCTTGGCGTTTAATTTTTCTAATTTCTTACCTTGTCTGTAGTACGTGTAAGCAAGGTCTCCATCTACAGCATCAACCTCTCCACGACCTATCTGTTCGGCACGTTCTTTAGTTGCTTTAGAGAAGTTAACTTCGTCTAGCTGTGCCATAACATCTGATATTTCATCGTTAACAATCTTTAGATTGTCTGACAGAGCCTTTGCCTGACCCTTGGTTTGAGGATTGTCTGTGGCTTCGTCTATAAATCTATTGATTGAGTCAGGTGAATATCCGCCTGCATAATCGCCAGCCGCCGTTACATCTCTTGTTAAGTATATTCCCGGTCCATACAAAGCATCAGGGGTAGATGGATTCATTATTACATCTGGGTTATCTACTTTATTGAAGGCATTTCCATTAGGAGTCCCGTGATAGTAGACATACTTCATCAAGTCTTCGCCTTCTCTGGCGTTGACAAATGTTCTAGCTGCTAGATTTTGCAGGTTGTCATAATTAGCGATAGTGCTTCTTGCATATGTTGCTGCTTGTTGTGGGTCTATAGACCACATATTCGTGCTGTCTACAGCTGCCTTCACTGGCTGCTGTTTTGTTTTAGCAACATCTGCCATATCACCATAGAAAGTTAGGTAACGATACTTCTGTCTCATAGACTTATTGCCTATTAGACCATTAAGAACATAGGCAATTTTCTCTATCATTACGTCTAGTAGAGTTTCTAGAGTGCCTTTCATTCTTGTTTTGCCATACAGGTCTGTTTTGCTAACTCTGTTGGCTAGATAATCTGTAAGCCCATCATTAAACCACTCAGCCGCAAGCAGGTGGTCTCTGTTAGAATAGTCTTTTGTATATAGCTTTTTAACTCTTAGTGCTCTTTCTTCTCCAGTATCAATGGCTTCTCGGTAAGCTTTAATTACTTCTAGCCTATCAGCCTCTGGCATAGATCCGTGATAAAGCATATGACCTATTTCGTGAACAGCGTCTGTAGTCTTACCGCCTTCACGTAGACCAATAATATCTGTTCCAGACTTACCAGCCTTTAGGCTTATGCCTAACTTTCTGGCTGTCTTTCTCATTTGATTTAGTTCTGGTCCGTCATTTACGTGTTTGTAAATTCCATAGTCATCAGCTCTAACCATAGTTGGGAATAGTCTGCCAACATCTTCTTGAGATAAGAAGTTAACATTAGCCATTTTATCAAATTGAGTTTTACCTAGGACATTCATTACCCTGTAAGTAAGAGTACGAGATACGTTCTCTACCTCAGGATCACGATGCGTGATTTTACGCAGCATCTCTTTTAGGTAGACGGGAGTGCTTTGCGGTATACCATTTTCTGTAGATACCCCTCTGCTTTGGCGAACCTCAGTATTAACAAACCTTTGAACTTCTGGGCTTTTAACCTGTAAAGGAGCAACATCATCGTGCAGCACACGTAGACCATACGCTGCTTTTAACATCATATCTCCATCACCTCGTGCCTTTGCATCCATAATTGCACGCACGTAGTCATTAGGAGTTTCTGCTAATCTGCCTTTACCCCAAGTAACTCTAGCCAAATCACGTTCTGAGAACTTAGCAACAGCATCCTCTAGCTCAGGCATAGACTGAACCTTTTGCCTAAGATCCATAGAAAGCTGTCTGTAACGAGAACCTCTGCGAGTCTTTAATGCTGCAAGGTTTTCTACTATTTCATTGAGAGACATTTCTCGTGGAGACTTTTGTATCTTATCTAAGTCTTCACCAGATACGTTCATAGACTTACCTTTAAGGTCAGATATTTCTTTATTAATATTGTCTACAGCTTGTAGCTGTGCGTTCTGCCTTTGTAGTCTTTCAGCTTCTCTCTTAGCGTTTGCCCTCTTAGCAAACTTATCTTGAGGAGTTAACTTACGTGTGATTACATTGCCGTTTGCATCAACAACAAGTCTTTGTTTGCCAATGCCGGGAACATCAATCTCACCCATAAACCTATTTAACTGGTGCACCAACCTTTGTTGTGCTTCGTTTAATACATTGATAGTTGCGTTTGCTTGAACGATAGCTTGTTCTAGGACAGCTGATGAATTAACTACATTTGGATTTTTAAACTCACCTAGCTGGGCAACAGTGGCATCCCATTGGTTGTCAGCATTAGGGTTATATCCCTCAAAGCCACCGACCATTCCTTCATCGGCAGTTTCTTGAGTATCAATAAGTCTTTGTAGTTCATCTCCTTTTATAGTAGATGGACGGCTTTTACCTTTTGCATATCCATATTCTTCCATAAATCTTTTTATGGAATACATTTGGTTGGTTAGTTTTTGTTGAGCATAGCTGTCTTGTTTATTCAAGATAAACGGACGACCCTTTTCATCAACTCCCTGCGTGTCATCTATAACGCCATCTAGTAGACGTATACGTCTGCCGGGTTTAAATCCTTTCCTTCTGGTACCTGTTGTAAATTTACCTTTTCCTGCATACGCATATAGCAATGAGAAAGCAGACCTACCTATACCATTATTACTATCTATGTCTGGCTGACCTCTTCCCCCTAAAGCACTTAGTATTGTTTCTAAATCATTCGTTAATATGGCATCATTAAGACGTTTTGCTGTGTCTCCCATCTCTGCAATTTTTTGTGCTCTAAAGGTTACAGAAGTATCCATACCTCTTGTTTGCTCTAAAAGTCCGGCATATTTATTCTCCTTGACGTTGTCTGGGAATATTCTCTGGAAATGAGGAAGTAAATCATCGTCTACAAGAGCACCTTTTGTCTTGCCATCAAAACCAAACCATCGTCCAACCACATCACCAACAAACTTAGCAATGCTTTTCCACATTTCTACAATCTCAGTAGCAATACCAGCCTTGTCTCTTGATAAAGCAAACTGAGTAAATTGCTGTGCAAAGAACTCAGCAGGGCTGTTCATTTCTGAGCCACCTTGACCCGGCAACCTGTTCTTAATAGCTTGGAAATCTACACCATCTTCTGTGATGTATTTGCCCATAGCGTTCCAAAACTTACGCTTTAGATTGTAATCTAAAATATTTGCATAAGACCAATGTCCTAGTTCGTGTATCGTTTGGACAAAGTCTGGAGTGCCGTTGCCTGTAGGAGATTTACTAACATCAATACCAATAGCATTGTTAGCCTTGGCATCTGCATTAGCCATCTCTTGACCAGATGGGAAGTACGCATATTCACCTCCAACCTTGTCATCTACCATTCTCATAAACTGTGGCAGTCTAGAATCAGCACCAGCCATTTGTCTTAGGACATTGAAGACTGCATTGGTCTCTCCTTGAGCAACTCCCTTTTCTCTAAATAATTGCTGAAGCTGTGCAAAGGATACTGTTCTAGAACGAGCAGATTCTTTTACACCATATGGTGCGTACTTCTCTGCTATCCTGTACATAAAGTCCATCTGACGCATAAACTTTTGGTATGCGTTCATATTATTAAACGCCGTAGATTTCCACGGAGTGTTTTCTAAATTTTGAATAGCAACAAGAACATCCTGCAAAGACCTCAAGGACCCTCTTAGGTTATTGCCTACAGGTAGGTCGTCTGGATCAATAGCAATGTTCTTTGTAGACGCAAATGATATAGGACCTTTAGTAGGATCTACGTTTTCTTTTACCTCTCCTTTTGGTTTTACAACCTTCTTCTTACCAGCTATTGGGAATACTGCTGCTTCTTCATTATTAAGTGGTTGGAAAGAACGCTCTTTAGCCTTGCCCTTCTTAGTTGGATCAACGTGACCTAGTATAAATCTTTCGCCAGATTGTTTCTTCAACACATCATAAAGAGTGCCTTCCATCTGAGCGTCAGATGGAGTACGTGTCTTGCCTGCGTATTTGCCTGTTTGTAATTGTATTGATATACGCCTTCCTTCTGGAACAAGAGATGTGAAGGATTGAAAATGCTGATTAACTCTAGGGTCATCATACTTCTCAACTACTTCGGGCTTACCTGCTACGGGTGCATCCTCTGGCTCTTCTACTGCATTTTTATAAGTGTTTGTGTTCTTGTGATTAGTACGTTCAAAGTCTTTTTGACTGTTTGTGTTAGTGAGGTTGGATTTTCTAAGATCTCCCCTTTCCCCAGCCATAATAATCTCATCAGAAAAATATCTAGTAAGATGTCTTTTACTAAGAGTAGGGCTGTCAAATACCATTGCTCCTTCTTTATTAGCAGATGAGATAGTCCATCTAACTCCTTCAGTTGTTTCTGATCTTGTTATTCTGCCTACATTTTCTCCCAAGAAAGACACTTCGCGTACTTCGTCACCAGCTGCAAGAGCACGCTTTGGTGCATCTGGCGGGACATTGCCTGCTGAATATTTCTTGCCATAAGAGAAGTGATTGTTCAGGTCTACTTCATATCCTTTATGGTCAACTATCTTGGGCTTGCTCAAACCTTTTGGCTTTGTGTTAGGTATTTCTTTTGATTCTTGTTTTGATGCCATCATCAAATCATTGAGTTTTGCTGTATAAGTAGCCTTATCCATAGCACCAGAAGAAAACTCAGATGTTAGTGTGTTAATATCTTCAATTAGTTTTGCATCAACAGCTTCGTCTTGAGCATCTAGATCAGCAAGTTTTTGTCCAACTTCCCTATCCTTAGGCTCAATAGTCATACCGATAAATTCTTCAATCTCTTGCTCAGCAGTCTTACGAGGTTGCGTTTGCACGCCCTCGTTCTCAGCTTTGTACAAATTGGCTAGAGATTTCTTAGCAATAGGTCTGGCTTTTGGATCACCCCCTAAGTCTTTTATTTGTTTTGCTAGAAGTTTTAGCTTACGATTAGCTTGGGCTAGACCAGCAATAACGTTCCTTTCAGTTTGGTCAGGTGCTTTAAGAAGTTCTCTTTTTCTAGTCCTAGTTTTAGTCATTTCGTTTTGCAGTAGACGCACTTTATTAGCATCGCCTGCACGTATCTTAGCAACCTCTTCGCCCTTAACCTCAACCTCAGTTGAAAGGGTCATTAGCTTTCTTTCAAGCTGTATGTCTTTTCTCAGATCATCTACTGTTTCTTGAGGGGTTACTTTGTCTGGAACATCGTTACGTGTTGCGTAGACATAACCAGATACAGGATCAAAGAATCCTTCATCACCACCAGAGATGGTTTGCCCACCACGTGTTTCAATTGTGTTACCTTCAGATGCAGCTTTATGCACATAGATAACACCATCTATCTTTTGGAAGGTTGACTTTTTACCAGCTAGAGTTAATCCATCATCTAGTTTTTTTAGGTCGCTGGCTTTTAAACCTTCTGATTTTATAAGACCTTCGTCAGCACGAGCTAACGTAAAGAGAGTAAATTTACTTCTATCATTAGTTCCCTCAATAGGAGCAAAGCCCATAGTATTTTTAGGATACTTATCTTTTAGTGCAAAAGGCGTGTCATTAAAGTTAATTTGTTTTACACCTGTTCTTTCCTCAAGAGCACCTTTTTTAGGAGAAAGACCAGCTTGCTCTTCAAGTTGTTTTCTGTATGCGGCAACTACTTCAGGCTGTAGAAACTCTGGATTTTTCTTTTTTAGATCAGCTAAAAGTTTATCAATCTTAGTTAAGGTTACTACTTGTTGAGCAAACTTACCTTCAATAATGTAGTCATCATTGTCAACGTACTTAAGTATTTGTTGTCCAGATGGCTGGTTTTGCAACCTCACTCCATCTTTAGTTTTTACAACAAACTTTGAGTCGTCTTTGCTTATACGATTTGATGCGTTTTCAATTCTGGCATCAAGAGATGCTTCAGATGCAGCACTAAAACCAGTGTAGACTTCTCCCTTTTTCTTGTAGTCTTGTAGCAGTTTACCATCTGTTAATCCGTGCTTGTTTGATTTCTTTAGAATACCTTGGATTTTACCATTAGGTTTTCTGCCTAGCATAGGTGCTAGGTCTACGTATGCTTCTGGTTCTCCGTCAGCACCCTCAATAACATTAGCTCTGAATACTGGATCACCAGCAGCTTTTCTCCTAGCAATCTTGTCTATGTGTTGCTGAAGATACATACGAATGAATCCGTCTGAGATAGCCATACCATTTTGGTTTGCTCGTTCAGCCGCAAACTTTTCAGCAAGTTTATTAATAAGTAATTTTTCTGCGTCAGAGAAACCATCAAGGTTAAACTCTTTTACAATAGATTCTGGTGCCTTCCCTTTCTTAGGCATCCTTTGAGGACGTGGTCCAACAATAGGAGTGCCGTCCGTGTTAAGCATACTTTCCGTAAGAATGTCATACATCCTTGGGTTCTGTTCTGCTACAGTATCTAAAATTTTATTTATTGGGACATCAGGCATATTGCTGCCCACATCCAAGAAGTAGCTGACAGACTCAAAGTTCATAAATTCATCTTGTTCCCTAAGAATCATTGCCTTCATATCAGGGTCTATGTTTTGTGAATCTAATATCCCCTCAACAATGTCCCTGTTGAACATAGCTTGGAATTCTTCTCCTTCAGTTTTACCTCCAAGATTGATAGCCCTTTGTATATTAGACAAAGCAAACTTAGCAGCCACTCTGTCTATTTGTTCTTCAATAACCCTTGCTCTAACAGCCTTTGGATCTGAGCCTTTGTTTTGTCTAATCTTTTGAGCAATAAAAGCTTTTGATCCCCCTTTGTTTTCTGCTTCTCCGAATACTTCATCTAGGTATTTGGCAGTACCTTCATTAGAACCAATGACTGATTCCTTTTTATAGTTAAGTTGTTTCTGTGTGCTGAATTGCTCTTTAATAGTTTTTACAGAGTCTGCTACATCTACTGTGCTCGCGTAGGCGGGAGGCACAAGTTCATCTGCACCGGTAGCAACCTTCTCTGCTCCCGTTGCCTGTGCTTCTTCTGTGGCAGCAGTTTTAGCTGCCGCTGTCTCAGTCGTGGTATCTGTGTCTGCTACTCTATTGTCTTCAGCAATGCCTGCTTCTTTTACCTCGTCTACAGCTTTAGTTTCTTCAACCTGTTTGTTTTTTACATTTTTCTCTATAGCTTTCTTTTGTGCCTTAAGGTCTTTTAATTGTTTCTTAAGGTCTACTATATTTGCTTGCTCTTCATCACTCCACGTTCTTAGCTCAACTGTTTCTGCTTTCTTTTTATTTCTGTTAGCAGTTCTAAGTGCATTTGTTTTGGTTTTTATTTCATCGTTTAATTCGTTTAGTTGTACTTGCGGGTCTTCTGGGTCAGGCTCAACGTCAGGTGCATCAGCATCTGTGTCTGTCTTGTCTGCCTCAAGAGCTTTTTCAAATTCTGATGGCTGAGTCTTATCGCCAGTAGCATCTACTGAGTCTTCTATACCTTCTCTTTTATCTAGAGTTTTATTAAAGTTATAGGCTTTTAGAAGTTCGTCTTTAGCTCCCTCTGTGTCAGTGCCAAACTTTTTTATAAAACTAGACACCTGCTTACGGAGGTCTCTAGCGTCTGATTCTAGATTGGCTGCTCGTGTTGCAGCTTCCTGTGCAACTTTAGGATCAGCTTGACCCTGCATACCAGCCTTAATATTAGCCGCCTCTGCATCAAACCTAGCCGCTCTGTCTAAGTTTGTTTCCATAATGGATATGTTGTCCATTAGGTCTCTTGAGAGTCTAAGCTCAGCAAGAGTAGTTTCATCTACATCAGGAAAATACTTTGAGTTTAGAGCATCATCTAGGTTTCTAATTTTCGCACCTTTTAGATCTGGATGAGTCCCAGACAAAAGGTCGTCTAATGTTTTTCTATGAGTCTCACCTAGCTGATCTACGAGGTTTTCATAGTCATCAACTATTTCCTTCTTACGAATATTTAAAATTTCTTTTGTTGTGTCTATTCTTTCTTGAGTAGGATCTGCTTCTAGCTCATCTGCTAGTTGACTCATAGACGATTCTTGTTCGTCTACGACTTCTTGAAATTCTTTCTGCTGTGCCTTCCAGTTGTCAGTGAACTCTAGTTTACCATTGGTTCCTCTGACCATATGTCTACGCATCATAGCACCACCGGCTGCACCAAACAGACCGCCGAGAACACCTCCAGCCACACCACCTATACCAGCACTTAGTCCAACTTGTCCGTAACTAAGCTCGTCTTGTGCACCTATTTCAACGTTTCTGCTTTGCTCTGCGTAACTGTAAATACCTTCTGCACCAGCACCTAGAAGTGCCTCTGCTTTTGCACCAGACTTAGCACCTTGTTTTACAGCACCTACTAATATGTTCTTACCAGCTTTTGAAGCGGCTATCGCACCAGTCTTTGCTGCCATACCACCCCATCCTAAACCAACAATGTTGATAGGATCTGCTAAGGCTTTACCAGCATTGGCAAAAAATCCTGATGTGCCAGATCCACCATCTTCATAAAAGTTAGGAAGAGCGTTGTATACTTTTTCTAGTCTGGCTAATCGTTCTTTTTGTTTATCTGAATAACCAGCTGCACCTATAGCTTCTGTAACCATAGAGCCTACGTTCATAGCTTTCCAGCCACGATCACTATAGAATTCTTCTACGGCTTCTACTGGACTAGAAAACGTTTTTCCGTCACGTTCTCTAAAGAAATCATATACGTCTTGAATGAATACAGGATTTTGTAGAAGCTCTAAAGCTTCTTGTTTGTTTAAGTCTTTAGCGGCATATCCTAAAGGTCCGTCTGCTTGGACATTTTCAAATGCACTAATCTGATTGTAATTACGGCTTTCTATTAGCTTACGTGATTTACTTCCTACGTGAGCGTCAAACCTACTGTCATCTGTGCCAAAAACATCTTCTTTTGTTATTGGCTTTTTCTTTTCATATTCTTCCATCGGTACTCCAGTTTCCGAAAAATTGTTGTTAGTTAAATATAGCTGTTCATATAGGCTTTATCGTCCTCTTACTTAGGGTTTTGTTTCCTGTATTTATGGGCAATAAACATCATATCTTGAAAGAACTTATCAAAACCTACTACACCCTCAAAAGCCTTCTCTCTATTTGCGGTATTGTAAAAAGATTTATGTTCGTAAAGTCGGATTCGGTTGTCGTTATAAAGGGTTGTAATTTTATCCCAAGTTGACCCCGAAGACGCAGGTCTTTTGTTTAGTTTTCTGCGAATGGTTAATTTATTATTAGATACACTTGGGCTTACTAACAATATGTTTTCAGCTTGTTCCCCTAGTGTTTGAACATCTATAGTATCTTGTTTGCCCAATTTATTATTTTCGTTTAGCAAGTCAAACACCAAAACAAATGGGTTGTTCTCTACCCCTCCAGAGGCTGCTGATAAATTCGTAAATCCACTAATTCCTGTATACTTAGGGTTAAGTGCCAACGTTCCATCAGATGTGCCAGCCGGGACAAGGATATGGTTAGGATTAGGATTAGTTAGACTAAAGGATTCTAGAGTTGTAAGGTTTTGAGATTGTGAATGTACTTGATTAACAGTGCTAACGAATTCGTTGTTGTCAGCAATGTTTAGTCCTGTTCTTTTTTCTGCGACCACTCCCGTTAGACCAACACTTGGTACATCTCCTGTAGGTTTGATCTTGTCTACTTGCTCATCTAAGAATTTTTCTTGTTGCTCTATCAATCCCAACAAGTAGTTTTTAAACTGCTCTCTAGATACAAGGTGTGTCTCTTCTCCATTTATGACTCTTTTATACTGTGAGCTAGATAAAATTTCGTTAAAGTTGTGTAAGTTTTGGTGACTAAAGTCACTTATAATATCTTGTTTCATAAGAGCTAGTTTCTGCTTAGCACTAGCAACTACATTGGTATATGCAGCAAGACCCTTTGAGTTCCAAATAAAATCACCACCGGCTACCATTTGTGAAATGTAGTTTTCGGGTAGAGATTTAATAATTTTTGTAACTTCTTCTTCAACGTTCATAATATCTTTTTCATATTCATTTGTGTATTGTTCAATAGGAGTATCTGGCTCAACACCCTCAAACCTTCTTTTGTTTATAAGATTTTCAAGAACAGCATTGCTTGTATCGTATACTGATTTCAAACCTGTGTTGGCTGCGATTGTGTCTATATATGCACCCATATCTGTATGAATCTCAGGGTCATATGCTTGTACCATTTGATCAAGCACAGCACCTGCCCCTCCAAGGTTTGGGGGAATGAAGTACTTTGTTGTAAGAGCATTTAGCATACCAATTGTTGCTCCGTCTTTATCAGGGTCAAGATTAGCACTGTTAAAGTAGATGCCCATATTTTCTTTACTCTTCTTGGGAGTAATATTTTCTTTAACATATGTAGCTGCTTTTTCTTTAGCTTCTTTGGTGTTTTTGTTTATATAGTCTTTAGTTAGTTCTTTTCGTAAAGCTTCAAGTTCATCAAACCCTATAAGACCTGCAATTTTAGGATTTAAAACTTCTTTGCCTGTTTCTGTTTCCTTTAAAAAAATGTCATCTGAATTCCACCCAAACTTTTTGGCTGTACTTTTAAGAGCTAATTTAAATGTGCTCATAGGCATAGTTTCGCGATCACCTTTAGACGCCATATAGTTTTTTATATAGTCATCCTTACGGAATTCTGTCAGGAAGTCTGTATAAAACTGACCTTTATAAGCTCGTTTATTTGTCTCTACATTAGACTTAATAGAGTCAACTACTCTTTTTATTTGATCGGTACTTGGGTTTGCTATACCCAAAGCCCTTAACCTATTTTCTGCTATTCCATTTAAAAAATCTTGGTCAAATTCAATAGATGAATCATCGCTATAGGTTTTGATCATATCAAAAACTTGTTTTGAATCAAATTGGTTGTCTAACATCTTTGTTGTTTGACCAACAACTATGTCTTCAACTGTTTTTTCTCTTCCTTCTCTAAACCTTGCTTTTAATCCATTGACCATCCAAGCAGACATCTTTTTTTCTTGACCATATATCGTGTCTACATCTGCTTCTGAATTAATTACTGATTTAAAACTTTCACTATTAAAGATAGTGTCTATAGCCATTATCCTTTTGTCTTCTTGTTTTTGCATAAATTTTGTTTCATCGTTCCAGCCTAAAGAGTTCCAAGCTTCTTCTTGTAGCTCAGGCGTTTGTCCTAATGTAGGTAGAAGTTTTTTCTTAAACTGATCGTAGGTGTCGTCTACGCCAACGCTTTTGTCGTATGCGTTTTCTCTTTCGCTTGACTGTTTAATGTTTTTGGTTGCCATTGTTAATGTATTGTTAAACACTTTTTCGTTATGTTTTTTGGCAAGCTCCTTCATAACAGCTTTGTTGCCTAGTTGTGATGACAACAAGAAATCTCCACCTGTGAGAATCATTTTTTGATTTTCAAGGTCAGCGACTGTAAGGTTTTGATTGTTTGTTACAGCGTCTTCCATAAATGACTGGAAGGCGTCTCGGTTTGCTTTACGACTTTTAGTAATCGCATCTCTAGCATCCCTGCCTCCTTGTGATAAACCTGCTCCAAAACTAAGTGCCATAATTAAACTCCCGCACCAACTAGATTGCCCGCATTATCATAATACAAAGGTTGCCCATATAGATTTGTATTAGGTCTTGTAGCTGACCCCACAATAGTAGAGTTGTTAATTTTTTCTTCTTCGTCAGACTTACGAGCAAATGTTGTATTAATGCTATCGGACAACTGTTTCATTGCCTGATTATACGACTTGTCTGATGCCGCAACAGAAGCATCGGCAGATGTTATCATATTATTCAAAGTTCCTGACTCACTTGGAGCAGTCATTCTATTGTTGTATAGCTTTTGCTCCATATTAAATTGTGTTTCGTATGGTAGACCATAGGATTTAATTAGATTGTTTCTAGACGCTTGGTCTAAGTTCATACGTTCAGTAGCAAACTTGAGTGCGTTGACCCTAGCCTCAATATCAGCCTTCCTTAATTCTGGTGCATACTTCTCTACTGTCTGTCTTGATATTGCATCTTGCATAGTTTGACTATCAGCACCACCAAGCCTTGACATTAGGGCTGCATCTTTTTTGCTTTTATCTAATTCGGCTAGTCTAAATATATCATCACGATAAGCAGAGCTTAGCATTTGCATATCGTTTACAATTTCCATTTGGCTAGGGGTGTAAGGAACTCCTAGGTATTGATTAACCTGTTTGATTGACTCAGCAAGATTAGCAGATTGTATTAACAACCTATCACGTAGTGCTTTTTGTTCTTCTTGTTGTTGTAGATAGGCAGTTCTATTGAACGCCATTTCTTCTGCTTGCTTCTGGAACAATGCCTCTCGCATTGCCCTATCATCTTGCCTAGCATTGTAGTCGGTAAAGGCGTCTAACCCATAGCCAGCAATACTCGCTGCTGGACCCATACCTGCTGCGTTTCCTACTGCTCCTAAAAATTGTCCAAATGACATTTGCTATTCCCTTCTCTATATTATTATACCACTCCCAAAACCTGTACGTCTTGCAGTTAAATTAGAGGATATTGGTCCTCTAGCAACGTAAGCCGCATTGGGGTCATTAGGAACAAAGGAAATAACTTGTTCTTGCCTTTCTGATGTTGGCACGATGTAATTAACATCTGGAGCAACACTTTCACTTGGTGTTACAGGCGGTACGTTTGGATCTGTCTGCAAGTCTGGGTTGGGTGCAGTTGTTGGCACATCACTTTGCTCAGGTGTGTAAGTAGGCGGAAGTGTGGTTTCCAACGTACCTTCACTAGCAAGTAATGCTCGTCTACCAAAACCTTCCTCACCTTGACCAACCTCACCACCAAATGTAGTTTCATCAGTCATTTGTTGTGACACTTGTCCAGATCTATCAAGTGTGCCTTCTCCTGTGGATAGAGCATCACGTCTGTCTGCTGACAATGGTCCCTCAGGTGCTGTAACATTTGTACCGACAAAAAACCTATTAATTTTAGGGTCTGGTTTTTTACCACCGGGGTAAATTAAATCATTTGACTTACCCATAGCTGAATATTTTTTTGCTTCTTCTGGATTAGCCATAATTCTCTGTAAGTCTGTTCCGGCTCTTAATGGGTTTAGTCCCATTGTCTTTCCGTATGCAGACTCGTTTACTACTTGTTTGTTTCCTAAAAGGTCGGTGTATTCAACTTGGTTTATAACCTGTTGACCGCCGCCTCCTCCGCCGCCGCCGCACATATCAGGCTCCTTTCTTTTTTAGTTTGTTGTTAATAAAATCTACGTCCAAAACCTTTTTCCCTATTGTCTTCAAGTGACTTAATATTTGTATCATTTCTTGTACTTCCCGGTATAACATTTGATCCTATTGTACCTACATTAGGCTTTTGTGTAGTCCCTTTCATCATAGAAGTCGCAGATTGTACACCTCTGTCCAGAGATTGCGTAAAATTGCCCCTCATTCCTGACAATGTGTTTGGATCTTGTCTCATATCTTCTGGTAACATTCTGCCAGAAGCCATACTACCAGCCGTTGATAAAGCTGCTTTGGTTGCTACGTTTTTGGCGGAGTTTAACGGCAAACCTCCAGAAACTATGTTTGTTACAGTTTCTGCTGGAGAATATCCAAATCCTGATTTTTGTGATTCTGGGTTAAAGAATCCCGCAATACCTCTAACTATGTCTACACCGAGACCCACTCCGGGGTTTATTGCGTATAAAGCTGCACGAGGTGCTTCTCTTTTTACAGTATTTGCAATGGCATTACCGATTGCTCCCCCTGTATTAGTTCCAGTAGTTCCACCATTTATTGGTGCTGGATTAGCGTTAAGAGTTGGATCGTAGCCACTAGAATTTATAATGTTGTTTCTGCTCTTCTTGGGAGTAGGGTTTTGCATATTTCTATCATCATTAGAGCCTGAGCCGCCACCACCACACATTATACTATTCCCTTCTTATAGATAGCTCCCTGTTTTTTGTATCCCATTCTTTCCATAACATTGTCGTATTGAGAAGTTGGATCTCCTCCATATGTCACAGAATAGTTCACTTCTTTACATCCTTTTTCTTTTGCCCACACTTCAAAATCTTTGAGCAACTTGAAACCAGCCAATTGACTTTTTCCATCAGTAAAGAGTAACTCTTCTTGAGCCAAGAGGTCGTTACCCCATAAATAGTTTGTAATGTACCCCAGAAGATAAGCCACTGGTGTGTCATTACGGATGTATACTTTGAAATAGTTGTTCGGGTTGCCGACAAAACGACTAGCATATTCTCGTACCACATCGTGACTGTAGTGCGTATCTTTGTATATGCTTGTGTCGTGCATCTCTTGAGCCATTGGTAATAACTGTTCAATATCTTCATAAGTTCCTTCCCGTATCATATTAATAATACATTATCCCAAAACCTCCACGTCCTCCCAACGAGAATCCGCGATCAGCTTTGTACAATGCGTTCCCAAATGTGCCCACCTTTTCCGACTCTTGTTGACCTCCCTTTCCTAGGAATGATCTGTAGTAATCAACTCCCGGAGTTTTAGCTTGTTGGTTTTGGTAAGCAAGATAAGGCGTTGCTGGACTTAAATTTGAATTCATATACTGTTGTGCATTACCGGCAGATAGACCTAAGTTTAGTGTAGACTGAGGTAGCATAGCTCTTTGTGGTAATGAGTAAGGTACGTTTTGGAAATATTCAGCAGCTGGTCTTGGTGGATCCATAGCACTACCTGCTAGTAGACCTACACTTTCACCCACACTTTGACCTGCAATAGCACCTAAGTTTGCATTAGCAATTGTTCTTCCCACTGCTCCAAGGTTATTCCCTAAGAAATTTGATGCACTACGCATCAGAGAATCTGGTGCTGCGTTTGCACCTAGATTGGCTATAGTAGACCCCATTTGTTGCCCACTAGTTGTTATAACATTACCTGCTAAATCTGTTGTTCCTGTTACAAAACCAGTTCCGGGATTTACAGTTACTCCTTTTGCGACATCAGCTGCTGCTGGAGCCGCTGTCTGTCCGAGCATATGTCCTCCAACATATGACCCTAGACCAGAACCTGCACCAGACATCAATGCTTGTCCCCAAGTTCCTCCCGCTGCTTTTGTTGCAATAGCAGAGCCTAAACCTGCACCAATTGATTTTGCTGCTAATGTACTAATACCACCTGCTGCTGCACCAACTTTAACACCTAGTGCTGGTAGTACAGCTGGAGCCGCCATAGCCGCTGCTGCCGTAACAGCAATTCTACCTATCGGGCTTTTAACAATCTTTTTGAATACTCGTGAGATACCTCTAAATATTTTACCAAAGAAGAAGTGCTGTGGACCTTGAGGGTTTGTCGGATCATATTGACCCATCTCAGACCCTGCAAAATAAGCAAGAGGGTTGGCACCCTCCTTCATCATCTTAGCCATTATTTGTGCTAAGAGAACTTGTCCTTCTTTGTCTTTAAATATTTCTGGATGTATTACTAATTCACCGGGTTCTAGCTTGGCGTCTACAGTATCATTCTTAGCTGCCTCTTTGAATTCTTTGGATGCCATAAAGTCATCCCTATCAAACCCTCCGGTTTTATCTACATAAGCTCCAAATCCTGCCATATCTAATCACCTATACCGATAGAGTTGCAGCAGCTATACCAACCTCCAAGCTCGTAGCTGAACTTGTGTTAGTAACAACCAACTCCAAACGTCTACCATTTGTTGTTCCATCTATCTCAATTGTTGTAGGCATATTAACTGAGCCACGTTGCGTGCCAACAGTAAAGGTACTACCAATTGTAGACCCGTCTACAGACAATTGAATTGTGCACGTACCAGCAGCTAGTTTGTGCGTAATACCATCAAGTCTTAGTTTCTGTTTCCAAATGTTTGATACAAAGTAAGTTTTGTTTGTTACGTTTACAGAAGCATCTTCCCATACGTTAAAGAACGAAATGGTTGATGTAGCAAAGATATCTGGCAACTGACTTGTTGGAATCTTAGCTGAAGCATCTAGAGAAGCCACACCATTTACAGCACCTCTATCTGTTTTAGGAATAACAGATGAAAGGTCTAGATCACCATATTCTAATGACGTACCAGTTCCATTCACACGCACATATTGTGATGCGTTTGTCGCAACGAATGTAGGTAGTGAACTTTCTGGTGATGTTTCTAACCATTGAGTACCATCATAAAACTTAAGGATTGCTGGCACTTGGGATGTGTCTAACCATAAATCTCCAGTAGCTGGAGTAGATGGTGTTGAGTTTGATGTAGCAATATTTGCTTTTACTGCTAAGCTTGTAGACAGCCCATTTACTTTGTTTTGTGGTATTTGGTCATTAGCAATATTTAGCTTGTTATACTTAATAAACCCTTGCGTATCTGTGTATTCATCTTCAAACATCAAACCAGCAATTGTTTTCTGTGCTTGGTTTTCAACTGTAATAACTACAATTTTATCACCAGAAGATAGTGAAGTATTAAATGTAATTGTTGCTGTTTGAGACGAAGCTATATAGTCAGCACCACCTCCGGGTTCTTGTAAAATACCATTTCTCCAAACTAGTAATGTCTCGTCCGAAGAGTGAACAAACGCTACTGAGTTTGTAGATGATGTTACTTGTGTGTCTTGTCTACGGAAGTTTGTTACAGACTGTGAACGTATACTATATATACTAAACTTATCTCCGACAGCTACACCAGTAGCAGTTGAAATAGTAATAGTGTTATTAGCTGAGCTAGTTGTGTATTCAGCAGCTGAGCCTGTTGTTGCTAGAGATAGTAAAACTCCGTTTTTGTAAACTACAACATCTTCTGTATTAGCATCAAAAGTGTACGAGAGTACGTTTGCTGTTCCTGATAAAGCTGCTAAAGAAGCAGTAGCCGTAGCTTGAGTTCCAGATGTTGGTGGAGTTATCGTTAAGGTTGGAGCCGAAGTATATCCAGACCCTGCACTTGTAAGTGTGATTGCAGTTACCACTCCAGAAGTTAATGTTGCTGTTGCTGTTGCTGTGTTTCCGTCTGTAGCTTGTGGTCCAGAGAAACTAACTGTTGGCACGCTTGTATATCCACTACCACCTTGTGTAATGGTAAATGTAGTTCCAACTCCTGTACCAATTAATTTGTCTTGTCTATTAAAGAAGAATGGTCCCTCAACTGTTCCTACGTTTGATCCGCCCGGACCCCTCAAACTTGAAATGTCAATCAAGTCAATCCAGCCGTCATCAGCACCAGCGTAAACGCCGACCCTGTATTGTAGACCATTAACGTTGTCTACACGTAGTTCAATAGGTCCTTGGAACGTACCTTCTGAATTAAATAATACTGCTAAAAGCTCTCCAATTGTTTTGTCACCGAACTCAGCAGCATTGATATATCTTACAATATTCTCAAAATCTGTGTGGATGTTACCGCTAGACACATAATTTTGAGGGTGTTGTTGTCTAAGTCTTGCCATATTATCCCGTCCTAACTGTTACTGCGAAGCCAATGACTTTTAACAAGCCTTTGCCTTTCGTTGTTAATTTAAATTGAACACCTCTATAGCGATGCTCAAATTTTCTTTCATACTGTCTAGATAACGGAACATCGGGGAACTTGTCGTCCGCTCCGTCCTCTTCTATCAAGAAAACCATAGAACTTAGGTATCTTCCTCGCTCATCAAAAGCCTCTACTGTAAGCTCACCTTTACCTGTAGCCTGAAGAATAAACGAATAACTTTCTTTTACATCATTGATAGCACCTTGCCATAATATTGGTGTAGTGACAGTCATCTCTGGACTGAAGTCAGTTACGTCCTCAATCCTAGCTCTTTCCCAAACACCACCGGGGGTACCCATTACAGTAATACCACCTAGCTGCCTGCCATTCATAGCGTTGAGAAAAGTTCCCGTAGACCACTTACTTTCACCACCTGACATAGGGTTTAGTGTAAGTGTTAGTCTAGTACATAATAGATCAGATATAGGAAAGAATACGTGGTATTGTCCTTCATCTTGATCAAAAAACGCAGAGATATTCTCTGGGTCTTTAACTTGTTTAACTAACTCTCTGTAGGTCAAATCAATTTTATTAGACATAGGAATGGAGAAAATTGTTACTCCATTAGTGTCTGATCTTCTTAATGAGTGAACACCATCTCTAGAACAGAACATCAAGTCTGACCCAGCAGGGGTGATAGTGTTATGACTAATAGTTCCAACCTTTACGTTAGCCTTATCGTCAATTGTCCATTGTGTGTAGTCTGGATGTAATGAGTAGACAACAGTTTGGTCGTTAGTGAAAACAGCTAACCTGTTATTCTCAAACACGCCTAGTCCTTTTATCTCATCAGCAGTACCAATAATATTAGCCACGTTTATGTCTGCCGCTTTTGTTACAGCTGTTGCAGCCGCATCTTCATCCTCTGGGAATACATCAAATTCGTCTACACGACTTATATCTATTGTTGTTCTCTTGTCTGGTGCTCCAGCAATTGCAAAACGTCTTTGAATAGCAACACCAAATGCTGGTCTTGGATTAGATCCAGATTTAATTTCTTTAAATCCCAAACCATCGTAACGATACATTGGCTCGTCTCTACTCATAAAAATAACGTTATCGTTAAATAGAGTAGATGTTACAACATTGTTTTTGGGATAAACCTCTTCTGCAAAGTGATTTTCATCTGACTTTAATGAAACACCCCCACCATCTTTTTGTGCCCATACAAGCCTATCACGACCATAAAACGTAACGTGTTTTATAAGTCTATCACCTGAGGTTCTTTGTGAGGCTCCGGGGTCTCTTACTATAGATCCTCGCCAATCTGCAAAACCATTGTCTACTGTAAGTAAGTGTTGTTTCTGTCCTGTATCTAGGGCAGCTTTATCTCTTGACGCATCAACACCTTGGAAATCCTCGTATGGATAAACCTTTACCTTTACACCAGATGGTGCGTATGCTGTTGACATTTACTTTCTCCCTGCATCATAAGCCCTATTTCCACAGAGATTGGCAGATCCTCTATCGTGAGGACTCAACTCTATTTTACTGTTTCCGAACTTCCTATTATACAAAATCCTATTCATAGTACGGAAATACATAGGACCATATGCTTCTACTTTGTTGCTTTGTTGTTGTACTGCATAATTGTACAATAAACCTGCTACCATAATTTGATCAGGAACATCTCTATTTTCTGTTGGATGTGTATAGTAATCTATTTCAATATTATCAAAGTATGGATGAGACCTTAGGTCTTCCAATACTAGATTTGCAAACTCAACAAACATCATAATAACTTCGCCGTCTACAGTACCGGGGTGCATATCCCCATATCTTCGTAGAGCTTGAAAAGCTAATGTTTGTAGAGATGAGTGTGGTTCTCCAAGATGAGGGTTAGATGCTGAGTATCTATTACGATCATCTATATTCTCATCTAAAAATTTTAGGGTGGCGTCTGTGCTATCGTTAACCTTTTCTTTATCAATAGTTCTTCGTAAATCTACTGGACCCGGTCTAACTTTGTTATCTGCGTCTCGGTTAGTTGGTTCCCCAGTAACCTTAGGCATATCTTTATAGTCAGTCTTTTTAGTCGCTGGATTGCCGTTCCCACTAGTAGACGTTGAAGTACTACTAGAGGAACTGCCGTAACTCCCTGTTGAAGATGTAGATGTGTAACTTGACATTAATCAGCATCTCCACGGATAATCTTACCTTGTTTGTAGAAAACGTGTGCTTCCATTCTTCCCGCTAGATCAGATGGTATTCTCCACACAACGTGAGTATGATCTCCATTCCATAAACCACGATATATATTGCCAGCTAGGTGCATATCCCACTTAACCGCCTCTTCGTTGGCTGTTACATAATAAGCCCAATTACTGCCTGTCTTTCCGAGAGTTACTTTCTCTTCTTTGGCAGCTGATTTAGCTTTTTCAGCTTTTGCTTTTGTGGCTGATTTTTGTTTTTTAGCTTCTTTATCGGTCATATATTTTCTCCAAAAAAAAGGGTCAGAGTTAAATACCCTGACCCTTAGTTTACATTATACTTAGAACGTGTCGTCCTATGCTAAAGCAGACCAGTTCTTGATTCTGTGGTGAACTTTAGAGTGGGTCATTTCTAATCCACACTCTGACATATACATATGTTTCACACCATCAAAATCGTTGTTCTGGATATCTCTAACAAGAGAAGTATCTCTACCTTCCATATAACGATAGTTCAAATGGTTCATATCTAAGATAATCATTTCTTGAGACAGAGCCGAGATTTGACGGAACATTGGGTGCATATATACCAATAGATCTCCAGCGAAAGTAGTGTACCTAGTGAAAGCCACACCATACGCATTGTCAATCTGAGTTGGTTGCCACCTGTTCTTACCAATCTCCATCATATTTGATACAACTCGTGGTCCGCAGAAAGCAACTTTCTCGTTAGATCCGTGAGAGAAGATAGTTTCAATCAAGTTTTGATCAAACTCTTTCTCAGTCATCTTATTAGCAGATGCAGTTGCAGATGCACAGTCAATTACGTTAGTAATCATACTGAACAAACCACCAGTAGACCTAGTTGGAGTTGCAGTAGAGCCATTAGTTATGCCTCTGCTTCCGAAGAAGAAAGCACGCTCAATGTCACCCATATGCAATTTAAGAGCTTTAGTTAGTTGCTCTTGCTCCTTATCACCAGTTCTCAAGTTAGTGTTCTGTAAAGTACCTGATACTTGTACAGCAGTCTTGAAGATCTGAGTGAAGTTGAAGTCTACAGTTGGATCAAAAGAAATAGCTGTTGGAGATGTTCCACCTTCTTGATCGGCAAAACCTGCAATCACTATCTCTTGGTCATCCGCGACAGCTGCCGCAGTTGATCCACCAAAGCCTCTAGAGATAGTTACTGTGTTAGCTGATACGTTAGAATCAGCAGTAACAAGTAGGTTCTCACCAGTTGCTGGATTGTAAAGAACAGTACCCTTAACAATGAACGCCTCATCATTAGAGTCGTTATCAAATGTTAAAGTAGTAGCTGAGTTATTTAATGCACCATTTACAACGATAGTCCTCTCTGGGAGTTCGTCTCTGAAATGGTTGTACTTAGGGTCGTCAGTTGACTCACTAGAAGTCATAGCAAGCAACGCTTGAAGCGGTGCAGTACCATTTGGTTCTAGAAGAGTAAATAACTCCCTGTAATTTGTAGGACGAAAGTCAGTACCAAATTGACCCGTCCCACGTAGTCCTTGTATTGCTGCCATAATAACCTCCTATTTGGTTGCAATGTTTACGTGTTGTTGGTTTCTTTGACTTCATCCCACCGATTAGCGTACAGCGAAATCTGTGTTCTGTTGTCCAAATACAAGCCGTAGCGTGTATATTAATATTTATTATATAGGTAGACCAAGTGTCGTCCCTGTTCTAGCCCATATTTCGTTTCTTCATAAAGTTAGACGCAACATCATTGATGAAAGCTTCATCTGGGTTAGGTGCGGGGGCATCGCCCGGCACTCCCGGTGTTGCTCCTAAAGAGCCTGTAAATGCTTGTCTACGTTTCGCTATGTCCTGTAAACGAGCCATTTCTGGGCTGTTTAGATTGTTTTTAAAATCTCCTACTATTGTATCAGTTAACGCGGGGTCTAAAAAATCTTCCATTGTGTACCCTCTACCATATGCAAAGTCAAAGAACTGATTTTGCATATCATCAGGTAACTGATATTTTGCCTGTGCTTGATCTAGGTTGTTAGCGGCTAACTGCCTCATCCCCATATCTTGAGCTTGTTGTGCATTTTGTAAGTTGCTTTGTGCACCTTGTTGTAATCCTTGTGCATTTTGGGACACTTGTTGTAGCAACTTTTTAATTTCTTGGTTCTCAGTTTGTAGATTCTGCATCATTTGTGCAGCTTCTTTATATTTAGGTGGAAGAGTAATAGCGTTTTCTTCTTCCCATTGTGCCATATCTTTTTCAATCTCACCTATAGGAACACCCATTGTATCTGGGGTTGGGTCTGTTTGACCTCCCATTGTTGGGTTTTTCATATAAGCCTGTGATGCAGCACTTAAAAACTGAACTATATCGCTTGCATTTGCATTAACACCTTCTGATTGCACTTGAGCTTGTATAGCCTTGGCGAAGTCCAAGATTGGTTGCATAGGAGCAACCTCAGTTTGATGTTTGTAGTTCAGGTTTCTATACCTATCGTATGTGTCTTTGATCTGTTTGTCAGACAGAGTTCGCTGATCCCCTTCACCAAACATAACGTTGATAAATGACTCTTCTTTAGCCATATCACCTTCTGTTTTAGGAGATACTGCTTCAGCAGCTTGTTCCTGTGGTGTTGGTTTCTCAATAGGATTTTGTTTTGCAGTTTCTTTTGTCAGGTCTTTTCCCGCAACATTTGGGTCTCCAGCCGCAACTTGTTGTTGGTTAACTGCGTCTACAACAGACTGTTCAGCCTGTCCCAGCTTTTCAGCTGCTAATTGTTCAATTGCCTGATTGTCTTTTTCGTTTAGTGCCATTTTATTTTCTCCTTCCTAGCCGTAGCGAGTGTTGTGGAAGCCGAAGCGTCCGGTTATTTTTTTCCCTTCTCGTCTAATGTTTCCATCATTAGCTCATTCTCTAGTTTGACTTCTAGAGCAGAAGGTAACTCTATCAATTTACGAGAAGCCCATAATGCACCTCTCCTCCAATGCAGTTCTTCTAGTGTGATAGAGGGATCACTAGAAAGACTGTATGCAGCTGATAATATCTCTTCTTTCATTACGCTTTCAAGATACTTCCAGCTATCATCTTTTTTTAGCTTTTTTACTAAAGCTAACTTATGTTTAATCTCTTCTACTGACTGTTTAGCCACTTCTCTGCTGCCTCGTGGATTCCTTGTTTATCAGTGTATTCTTTTATTAAGTCATAACCCCAAGTTTTAAAGGCTGCAAGCTTTTCATCAGTTAGTTGAAGAGGATAATGCTCTATTCCAATGTGAGTGGCAAGCATAGCAACTTCATCTAACTTAGTAACAACTGTAGGTTTTAATCCTTCTTTGTGTGTAGGCATCTTAGTCCCTTCTTGAAACCAATACATACCTAGACCTTCTAAAGTAAAACCACCGGACCAAACCCAGTCTTTTTTGTCAACCAAATCGGAGACGACTTTTTCTGCATCATCTTCCGCCACTTTATAAATTTTTAATGCTTTATCTGGTAACATTTTTATTCCTCCTAACTGTATATACCTTTTCTATGCCAAGCATAGCTTGTGTTAACATCGTAAGAACCTCTTTGCTGATTGGCACCATAACCATTAGTCCATAGAGTACCATCCATCATAAGGATACAGCTTCCTGTTTGTTGAGTATTACTTTGTCCGTGACCCATTGCCCATATATCTCTTACCTTACCTTGATATCCATAAGGCATACCAACAGGAGTCCAAGACGTTGTTGTAACACCAGAACCTGCAACACCATAAATACCTTTTGTTGCTGCTGGATAACCAGTAGCAAAAATGTATCCGTTAACTTTATTGTAAAAATCTTCTTCGGTTTTGTGTGCGATACATAAGGTCATAGCATACGCATAAGATGTGCTTGTTGTATTAAATGGGAATATCATTTTAGATACCCAGTTAATACCACTGACTTTTAGTGGAACGTCTTGTGATCCAGCAGCTGAGCCGTTACCACATTGTCCGTTCTTTGCGTAGCCCCAGATATAAAAATCTCCATTATCTGTAGTCGCTCCAGCATTTCCCTGAGTAAACGCACCAGCCCACATATCTAGAACTTTTAGTCCAGCAGTCGCTGTATTAAAAGTACTTACTAGAGTTGGAGTTGTTTTGTTACCTGTAGCGTTGTTATCTCCAGCCTGACCTGTGTTGTTATATCCTGCGTAGTACAAGGCTCCATCTTCATTTAGAAGATAGATACCGCCAGAACTAGCACCACCTGTCGCAACAAACTTGACAATCTTTTTGCCAGAGCCTGCTTCTAGTTGCTGTGGAGAACCCATAGGAACAGCGTTTACAGTTCCGTTACCACACTGATTTGCTGCGTTGTGTCCCCAAGCATAGACTTTGTATCCGTCTACTGGTCCAGTTATTGCGTAACAACTTGGAGCGTTTGAATCACTAACAGCAATAGCCTTTACATCCTTACCACTAAGACCTGTCATCTCAACTGGTATTGTTTGGTTAGTAGTATTACTGGATGAAAGTTGGTTGTGCCCGTTATAACCCCATCCCCAAACTTTTCCGTTTTCGTCTAGAGCCATCATAGTTACGTTAGTAGCACCATATCCCGGAGCCGCTAACTGTTTGATTTTTCCAGCAGAGCCGGGGAATGAAACTGGACGCATACGATATTCATTTGAAGTCCCTCCGTTTCCGAGTTGTCCAACATTGTTGTATCCACCTGCCCATACTTTTCCGTTTGTTGTTAAATAATATGAACTTGAGTAAGTACGACAAACTTGAATACAGTCACCTAACTGGTCTCCTTCATTAGGAATGTCAAATCCTTTGTTTGCATCACGATACGCATTAGGCGTAAATGACTTAAATGCTGCGTTTGCAGGATCTGGCATAGAATAGTTTGATGAGTTACCCCAGAAAATTGGAACTTTGTGTCCGCCGTCATAGTGTTGAACTATAGCCGCACTTCCTTGGTAAGTTGATTCCTGTGTTTGAGAATAAGAAACTGGGAAAATCCCTTTGTTAGCGTGTAGTGGGAAACTAGAAGAGTCTGTTACTTCTGGAGTAATAGAAAAATCACTTCTTGTATATCCATTTCCTGACGTTCCCGGATATCCCGGATGCCTTGGATCAACAACACGACCTTCCATATCTGTGTGTCCTCTGTAAGCAAACCCACCAAGCTTACCTGCAAAATCCCACTCAGGCTCCCCTTTGTTATAATTTACCATCAACGAAGTTCCAGCAGCACCTAAAGGAAGTCTTGCTTCACCTGAGGCTGTTACTAAATCAAGTTGAGATTTACCACCCATACCAGAGTGACTAGAGCAGTAAGGATAAATTACATCAGCAGTAGCATTAGCTGGGACGACAATCTGTGTTTGAGCACCTGTTTGACCCGGTGTTCCTGTGTAAGTGATGTCGTTTGTGCCATCAGTAGGAGCAATATCTAAAAGCTCTGTTCCTGCTGGTGAAGCGTGCGTACCATTCTGTGTTGTACTGAATCTTAACGGGTGTCCAGCATTGGAAGAATGAGACGTGTCAAATATATAAGTCTTTCCCGGATATATATATAAGCTTGAATCTGAAGTATAGTTGCTATATCCCGGATATTTAAATACAAACCTATTACTACCAGCTATTGTTTGCACTTGAACTGAAACATTGAATGTTGTTCCGTCTGGTGCTCCCTTTCTGTAAATCATATCACCTTGGTTAGTAGTAACAGTAGTCAGAGAAGCTGTAATAGCCTCTACGTCTACTACGTGTTGTACTTTGTTTGTGCCACTAGCAACGTAATCACCATAGACCCATCCAGTTTTTCCGGGCTGAACTTTTGCTTTGTTAGCATTGTTCGCTTCGCCAGAGTACTGAACATAAATGTCTTTAGATGTTTCGTTTTTAATGACCTGTGTAAACCCACGATTCGGCACCACTACAGTAAGTGACGCTTGGCTAGGAGAGGAGCCTTGCGTAAACTTAAGTACCGGCTTTGAAATATCATCTACTGTTAGCGTCCAAACTCCGTTTGTAGCTGTTGAGTAATCAAAAACTTTTGATGGTTCGTTTGCTTCATCAAATAGTTGAAGCAGTGCATCTGCACCTGTGATAGCTTCCACCGCCTTTGCGATGTAAACCATATCGTTCGCAGTTGAGCCTGCGATTGTTCCGGATGTTGTTTCAGCGATTGTTTTACTTCGCGTTTTAATCGCTTCAACCAACTCCTTTAGTGTGTTCATAGCCATAAGACCTCTCCTTCTGTTATACTATGCCCAACTGTAACAAAACTTCGTCCTCTAATCGCTTTAGTCTTGGTGCAGTGGTTTGATTAAATGTTGTTATTGCTGAAAGGACGTTGTTACCATCAAACACAACATTCCACTTACTAGTGTCTATTGTTCCTGTGCTTGTATGTGCGACCTTACAGATCCAAAATTTATCCTGATGCTCTACCATATCTAATCTGTTGTATGATACACCACCAGCATAAGCTCCTTTTTGTCTGAAAATAGTTTGGTCCATATCAACCCAACCAGCATTTGCGTTGGTGTATGTTCCAAATCTATTTTGTAGGATGTTTTCTACAGTATTAGGTTTAATCCTAAATTGAACAGCACTTGAATTTACTGCTCCTGTAGAGTTATCAAATAATGTTCCCAGTACATTAGGTAGCGTTTTTACATTAGGTGCCGTTCCTAATTCACAAGCTTCTAAGTACGTATCTAAATTATGCGTTCCTGTCTTTTCAGACCTGAACTGTATCTGTTCCGACTTAGGCGTTGTAGGTACTGTTGTCATTATTCAATCCTGTTTTTTTCCATCCAATTAACAATTTTTGCACGAGTCATAGTGAACTTATCATCCTCTTTGTATCGTGCCCATAGTTTACCAATTTCTGACTCTAAGTCGTCCATTCGTAACTTATCTGCATTGGTATCACCTTTTTCCTGAATTTGTCGTCCCGCCATAGAAGAGATTATTTCTGTTTTTAATTCATCCCTTACAGCCTCTACCGCTTCCTTAATTAAAGCTTTTATATAATCTTTTGCCAAAGGCTCTAATTTACTTGGTTTTTCTAGTTGACCTGATTTCATTATTGCCCTCCTCCCTGCATTGGAACTATGTTCCCAGCTTCTGCCTCTCTCATTAATTGTTCTTGAGACATTGTTTCTGTTTGTTGTGGTGCTCCTGTAGACACACCTCTTTGTTTCTCCATCATAGCCATTTGTTGTGATGGCGTCATACCCATCTGTTTTTCTTCTTCGGATATTCTGAACTGGTCAAGGTCAGAAACACCCATAGCTCTGATAGCTTCTTCAACAATTTTACCTGCCTTATACTCCATTTGTAGACCAGATTGGTTAACAATCTGAAGCATATTCATCCAAGTCTCTGCGTTTCTTGTAGGTTCAATTGGTAAAGTTCCGTCTATAACTAAGTAGTCTACGCTTCCCTGTAGCCCTTGGACGTCAAAATCTACATATCCATCTTGAGCATCAGCAAGGAGCATACCCGGAGCTTTATCTACATCAACTTTTAGAGAACCCTCTAAGAATAATGCGTCTTGTAAGTTCTGAACCATCATTCTTACCATAGGTCTTACAGTTGTTGCAGACATAATACGTGCTAGTACACCTAACCTTTGTGAGCCAAGCTGTGTAAGTCTTGCAATCTCTGTTGCAGTTCTAATGCCGTCTGCTGTTGGCACACCTTGTTGTGCATCAGAAGCGGCTGAAACTCTTTGTTTTAAATCTGACATAGCTGCAATGTCATTCCAATGTCCCTTAGTTACATCTGGAACTTGAGCTATAAACACTCCATCACCCGGTTTTGCACCCGGCATCGTACGAACAACACCCCAAGGGTTTCTATCTATAAGGTCTGGTATAGAAACTTGTGTCGGGTCTACGAACATTAAATTGTTTAGTGCTGCCTGTACGTTGTCTATACGTGAGCGTAGTAACCAGCTTGATACTTCGTGCAATGGAAGTAATAAATCATATAAAGATTGACTAAATGTTTTGTGACTATCTTGAAACAAACCACCCATTACTATTGGAAACTGCTGTCCATAAGGGTTTAGCTGACATCTGATAATAGCTTCTTCATCAACTACAGTTATACACATCCATAACTGCTCAATACCCGGAACTCCTACTTCGTAACCCTGTAGACGAACCCACATCTCGTCTACTATACGAGCGTTATCCAGAACAAAATGATGTCCGTTCTCGCTTCCTACAGGTTCTTCTGGATTAATTGATAATCCTCTGCCTTCTTCTCTCCAATGTTTGTGTGCATCCCAAGATGACTTTCTGCCACCCTTACGTCTTAGACCGGGATACTTATTTAGTTTTGGATATAAACCACTTGATACCAAAGCGTTTGTGGAGACATAATCTCCAAAGATTACAAACTGCATCCTATCCCAATCACCCCAGTTAACGCGAGGATCAGGAAACACACGCCTTGGATCAAAGTTGATTATGTGATTAGTGTTCTTCTTAGCGTCCCATATAACTTTAGTTGGTGCAAATCCGTACCTAATACTATCTAAGAGCATTTGAGCAAGTCTTGCCTCACCAGCAGTTCTACGCATATGTTGGTGTAGTAGTCTTTCTAATATTAATGCTGAGCGTCTGGACTTCCGGTTCATACCTTCAAGCTGAAACATTGGATTACGTCCAGTCAAAGCAGCCATCATATACGTAAGCACAGTGTCTGCGATTGCTCGTGTGTCCGCTACAACAGCTTTTTCCCGAAATTTCGTGCTGTCTGCCGGAACCCACACATCGTGTGCTCTATCAGCATCCCTCCAATGGTCGTATCGTCTAGATATCCTTTCAAAAGACATCTTAGATGCGGCTCTAACATAATCAATGAGCTTGGCTTCTTCCTCCTGTGACAAGTCATCAGATATATCTTCATACTGAGTTAACTTTGCCATATGTTTGGAAAGGTCAACTACAATATCATTGGGGTCTGTTGTCTGGTTTCTATAGTCCATAATTATCCCTTATACATTAGTTCTTATTGTAAATCGTCCTATAACTCACCCCACCCGACAAAGCGTTTAGATTTAGAGTCAGTTAGATTTTTCTTCCATTCGTTAGGTACATCTCTATTAAATGAAGCATTTAGTGAACCACTTACTTCTATTGGTACATTCATAGCATCTTGATTAAAGCCAGACATTCTACTTAACACATCTAAGCCTAGAGACAGTGCATCTATTTGGTCATCGTGCTTACCATTAGGGAACGACTGAGCCTCTTCCATAAAGTCATCTAACCAACGTGCTTCTTTGGGTAGGTGTACTCTACCTCCTTCTATCATCGGAGTTACTGCATTGAGTCTTGCGACTTTATCCGCAACAACTTTATAGGGAATAACTGAAACACCAGACTGGTTTTTTAATTCTTGTACTAGTGACTGACCACTAGCTTTATCCTCTACATATATACCTCTCAGACCTTTTCCTCTCCATTTAGTATTTATTCCTATTGCAGCTTTTTTTAATTCTGGGAAGTCCCATTTATTCCTTACTAAATCAATAAGGTATATGTCACCACCTTGGTCTATGCCTAGAACCATAAGAACTGAATAGTCTGCTTGTTCTGTTTTCTTGAAAGCTGTGTCGGCAGCTATTATAATAGACATATACTCCTGAGTTGTATGATCGTAACTTTTCCACCAAGAACTTTTTATAAGATTACCTCCTTGAACATATGGCGTTTGTTGGTAAAGGGAGGCAAATTCTCGTGGGTCTAGCCTTCTTCTTTTATGTAATTCTTCTAATGGGAATCGCTCTTTCCAAAGAGGTTCTTCTTTCTCGTCTATATAATATCTTTTCCCCGGTGACACAGTACTTAGCTTACCACTGGGTACAAACCTTGGGTCGTCAGGAGGTAGGTCAGTTACTGATTTTTTCCCTCCGCCAACTTTCTTGATTGCTGGGAAGTTGACGTGTTCCCATTCGTTTTCTTTCCAGTCTTCTGTTTCCATAAGACGTCCCGCAACATCATCGGGATGCCACCTCGTGAGAATAACAATCTCAATGCTTTTAGTTCCATCAGGCTCAGGTTGCTTTCTTGTTGTAAGAGCCGATACATAATACGACCACGTTTTATTCCTCTGGGTCGCACTCTCTGCCTCTTCACGTGCTTTAACTGGATCATCAAGAATAAGTAAAGTCGCAGCCCTACCCGTAGTAGACCCACCAATGCCCGTAGCATAATACGTACCAAGCATTGTAGTACGCCAGTCATCTACCGCTCTGCTTTCCTCCGACATCGCAAAGTCAGGAAATGCTTGGCTAACAAAAGGTTCGCGTGCCAGATCGCGTACTTGACGACCAAATGTCTTCGCCAAGTCCTGATTGTACGAGGTAGAGAGTACATTGCGATTCGGTTTACGTGATAAATAATAGACTGGAAAATGCACAGTAGCGAGAAACGACTTTGCGTGTCTTGGTGGCATTGTAATAAGTAGTCGTTGTTTTCCAAGAGTTCCCTTTTCAAGTGCATCTAACTTCTCCATTAGTTCTATTTGAAAGTCGGCAAAAGTAAAATCTGGATTCATAAGCTTTACGAAATCCACAAAGCTATCTTGAGCCTTCTTTAACTTAAGAAGCCTTCTAGCGGCTTCTATCTTTGTAATCGTCATTTCTTCTTTTTCTTTTTTGCGTATGTTGAAACGTTAGTAGGTTTTGGTCCTTTGTTTCCTGCTGCTCTTTTTCTTTGTACAGCAGATCGTTTTTGAGATGCAGACATCTTTCTTGCTTTAGACAATGGCACACACTTTGGATACTTGCGACCATCACCTTTCTTTCTTCCGCAGGGTTGGTACTTCCCATTTTTTTTAGGAGCACCTATATCTACCCATTTTTCTTTTACCCACTTACGGAGACTCATTGTGGTTTTGCCTGAACAGTTTTCTTAGTATCTTTTTTACTAGTTACAGGGACTTTCTTTCCACCACTACATCCACTAACCATTGGTTTATACTTCATTTCTTTTTTCTCCTTTTGGTTTTTGTTTTAGATTTCTTTTTACCTCCGGGTTTTATTTTACCCGAACAAACTGCTGATGCGTACATATTTGCATATGCCGAAGGGTATACCTTAAACTTCCTTTTGGCAGCAGACTTACCTCTTGCACATAGCTTTGCCATATCTATACCCCCATCTATTTTCTGATAAGTCCCAAACTCTTTTAGTTTCTTTTGGAATCTTAACTATTAGATTACTAATCTTTATTATATTTTTTGTTATCTGCATATTACCACGCCTTACAAGACCAATAACGTGCTTTGGTCTTTGGACCGGGATTAGCACAGTTATGTCTTGCCCTAAATGACTTCCTTCTTGCTGGAATACTTTTTTTGATTTTCATTTTTGGATCCCCAAAGCGAACTATCTTCACTTTAGACCCAGCTTTTACACACACAGCAGACTTCTTGGGTCCACCGGGAGTTCTAAATGGTTTATTGAGCGACTTACCTTTACAGGGTCCGCTACGTTTTGCTTTCTTCGCCATCCACTTCTCCTTTAGATTCTTTATATTCTTCTATATCTACCACATCTTTATCTAATTCGTCTGCCCGTGCAGCGATTTCTTCTAATTCGTGTATAGATAACTGGTCTACGTTCTTATGTTCTATGCTGTGCTCGTTAAATGAGTGGTGTAAGTCTGGCATTACCTTATTTAACATAACACTAAACAACCTAACCTGCTGATTACTCCAGTTCTGACTGCCATCCAGTACAGATCGTACCTTTGGTATGTTCTTTCTTACTACATCCAGTACGGATCTACGTACTCTGTCTACTTCTATTGGAGTTACTGGAGGCAAACTGCCAGTTGATTTTACTGGGCTGGGATTCTTTCTAACATTCGGCATTTTTTACTCCTAGTTTGAAAAATTGGTGCGAAATTTTGGATACCACAGCGATGACACACACGCGATGGTCGGCGGGTCGCCTATTACCCCCCCATTGTGACACAAATCTGTACAATATATGACATAACATACTGATTTTACTACCAAATCTAGTCCTATCTAGGGACATTTTGGCAACCTAGTTTCCCACTTTAGTGGGAAGTCGTCAAAATATCGTCCTTGATTAACTTTAGTTAATCATATCAAGGGTTTAAGTCGGTGGTCGTCCTTCCCCCTAAAAGGGGGAGGGGGTAATAATAAGGGCAGTTGGTTGGTCAGCAATCAACGAAACAATAGCAACATAAACTAACATAGGAGTGTAATATGAAAGCTATAAATCAGTACACTAGCGTTGAGCTAGTATCAGGCGTGCAGTCTGCGAAATCCCTTGCAGAAGCACAACCATTCTACGGCGAACTAGTGCGTAGGTTCAACAAGCGTAAGGATAATAATTCCCTTGGGCGTGCGTATAAGAACCTAACCAAAAACCTTGGGACAGCAGACGCGTGTATGCTCGCGTTAGACCCCAAGTTCGCAGTCGTAGACAGGACTTCAGCACCGAAGCCAATCACATACGCGAGCAAGCCCTTGGCAACGGAGGTATATCCCTTCCTGACTGCCGAAGGTGGTGTCTCGCTTGCGTTGGTGAAATCTAACGCACCTGCGAGCGTGAAGGCTCAAGCTTAGCAAGACGCTAAAGCGAGAGCAGGCAAGTAAGCACACGCAATCCAATCAAAACCCTGCATCCGTGTATCGGATGTGGGGTTTTTTTTGTGATGAATGGTAGCGAAGTTCTGCTACGCAAACACAAACACACAACCACAACAACATAACCACAACACGAAAGGAGGTCTTATGCCAAAAGCAAAAGACACAAACACGAACGAGTGGTTCACATTTGAATCGTACTCGGCTGATGACTTGTGCAACACACTAGCACAATCATTGGATAAACTTGAAACACTTGGGTGTAATGACACACAAGTGAAGAGCGATATTGAGAGTGCGATAGCGACTATCAGCACAAACGATTGCGAACTTATCGTAAGGAGAAAGCACAATGACTGATGCAGTCACGCCAACAGAGGCACTCACATACTACAAGAACGCAATACTTTGCTCGTTGTCTACGCAAAAATGGTTGGAGAGAAATGGTGGTACGCCACAGGAAATCAAAGACCAGATTGCTAGACGCAAGAACTACCAGAACTGGCAGAAAATGGTCAAGTATCATATGCAGACTGGTCTGCCAGTACGAGAGTGTAAGTCAATGTTTGGGATACAAGTATGATAACAATAAAATATTACTTAACATCTGTCCCACATATGATACACTCGGATAGTAAACCAAGAAAGGAGAGCCTTATGCCTGATAAAATATCAAGCGTAAAAAGGGGTGGCAGAACAATAATCTACGACCCCGACACGGGTAGACCAACTCTGTACATAAGCAAGAACGGAGACTTGAAGCCCATTCCAATCAATCCTGCGATACACCAATCAAAGCCACGAGAGTGCGTCATCAGTCCATTTTGGGACTTGGTACTAGGCGTAATTCTGTGTGGATTGATAGGCGTGTTCTTCGCAGGAGTGCTGATTGAGTGGTTAGCAGGCTGTGGAGAGCGTGAATACTTCGCAGACGGAACTTGGCGTACGATTGAGTGCGTCTTTCAAGATAACAAAATATACGAAGGGAGGTGGAAGTAATGGAGATAGGTGCAATTCTTATCACGAATGTCATTATATGGGCAGTCGTATCAATCTTACTATAAACATCAACAAGGAGATACTATGGTAGCAATACCCAAAAGCGTAGAAATTCCTGTGGTCTACAAGATAGATAACATCACGGGAGACCCTGTGTTTGACACACAAACAATGATGCGAGAACTAGAAGCTCGTATTACCCAATTCAAGAACAAATACAAGTACAGCCCAAACCCACGACTTGGGGATATGGATGTGTGGAACGAGTTTGTTCAACTGAATAACATCCGACCACTCAAGAGCAAATGAAACCAATGGATGTTTGGTCTCGTGTAGTCAAGATGAGTAAAGCCAATGATAAATTAAGGCTTACCTTTGACAAGCCCTACCTTGAGCAGTTGCTTGGGCAAAAACTTACCGAGAAGCAACTAAAAGAAATCATAACCCACGCCTATGTCTACTCGCAAATGTATATGGAACACATAGACGAATTGCTAGTGGAAGCAGGGCGTATTCATAACATTAACAAGAAGGAGAAATAATATGGATTATGATATGAACGACTACCAACGCCAAGAGTTGATACGACAACGAATGGCAGAGAAAGAAGAGGGCATACTCTTTGTCGCTATGGAAGATGCAAGAGCAAAGTTTCCAGACCTTGCGTCCGTAGACATACATTACCACGGGTCAGGAGATGATGGCTGTATTGAAGACATCAAGGTGAACTTCAAGGGTGATATTATGGGGATGAAGAATATGAGCATCTACACAGAGCAGAACTATGTTCTCATAGAAGGCACTCACAATGGAGACAAAGTTGACCTTGGATATTGGGGAGACCACCTGACTGGCAAGTCAGAGGCAACATCCACCAATGACGAGAAATACAAAAAGCTATCCCAAGCAGAGAAGGATGAGTTGCTGAGTTGGATAGACAAGCGTAGGCAGTTGCTTGACGCATCCACTGGACAGATACCCCAGAACACATACAACAAAGATGCACCAATGGTTCAGAATACATTGGAACGCAAGTTGGAAGACTATGTCTACAACCAGTTGTCTCGTGAGTGTCCGGGATGGGAAATCAATGATGGTAGCGAGGGCAACTTTGTTTGGAAAGCAGAAGAGCCACACAAATGGATGCACGAGTACAGAATATTTGAGATGGCATCTAGCGACTACGACAACTGCTATGTAATGAAAACCGACAAGAAGAAATGGGAGGAGTAAATGGCAAATTGTTATCACCATTCTGTCTCGTCTGCAAAGAAGTTTGGAGGCAAGCCTGAAGACTATCAAGCCATACACGATTGGTTTGACGAGTCCAAGAAGATAATGGCTAACTTCAGACACAGAGCATTGAGACATCACGCAGAGGGTTGCTTTGCGTGTGAAGAAAAGTTCGGCACTACAATCACAAACTCTGATGGTAAGAAAATTCCTGTCAGATTGATTGCAGAACGACACATAATAGAAGACCTAGGGTTTATACCCAAGATGTCTGACTGGTTTGAGAGAATCCAAGTAGACAAGTGGATGATGAAGGGAGGCTATCTCAAGACAGAATAAAGTTTCTACACCCACGATTCCCCCAAAGGGGGAAAGGGGGAATAGAAAAAGCTGAAGAGTTTGGAAAAAAATTCTTCATAATATTAACCTTAACATTAGGAGTACCAATGACATACACTTCGGATGAAGTTATGTTGGCTACGCTGTTCCCTGATGCCAAGGGCAGAGGTATCAACACACAAGACTTTCACAAGTTGTTTGCCAAGTATGGTGGCGACAGAGTGATGACCAAGTCTTTGTTTCGTATCTTTGCACAATTATTGGCTGACGGACACGAGCTAACAAAACTTAACTTTGACGGCACAGGGAAGTCGCTGTCAAAGGCAGTAGACAAGATGAATGTTCATCTCATCTTGAATATTGTTCAGTTCATACACAACCGAGACACTGATACTACACCAACACCTGAAGAAACATCAGGTTTGGATGTGATGAAGTCGGTTATCAAGTTGTTGCAGACTAACATAGACGACCCCACGAACAACGAAGAACACAATGGTAAGAAGCTATTTGCGTTCGGCGTTCCGTTCAGCATCCAAACTCATACATTTGATGAGCAGATGCACAGACCTGATTGCAAGTTCAGTCCAATGGAAAGGCAGAAAGTTGCTGATTACATACGACCATTCTTCAATCAGACACAAACCAAAACACCAACCACTATTACTAAAAGGAGTACCAATATGAGTGGATTTAATGTCAATGAAGCTACTGACCAAGTCATTGCTCTTGCCTACGAGGAGTCGCTAGACGACATAGACGCAGGCGTTGAGAGTGCTGAGAAGGTTGTAGCCAAGTCAGTCAATGACGGATTGCTAGACAAGTATGCAACCGACAAGGGTTTGACTGCAAGTGAGCGTGTCTCACTCAAAGCAAGCGTTGAGCTTGTTCTTCAGTCGTTATCAGAAGATGACCTGAAAGCAATACACACGAGGATCAAGCCAAGTGTGAATGGTAAGCTACTCAATCCGTCTACTGATGAAGCAACACCTGCAACCCCAGCCGAGCCGATTCAGATTGTAGACGCCACGATGAAGCCTGCATTGGATTCAATGTTGGCTACTATGACTGGTGGTAAAGCATCTGATGTGCAGAAGTTGTTGCAAGATAGTTCGCTTGTTGCAGAGTTGCAGACTAAATCCAAGCAACTTGAGGCTGACATTCAAGCACTCAAGACTAGGTCAACACTTGCACCTGTAAATCTAACAGGCACTACCGAGGTAGACGAGACCAAGCTGTCATACAAAGTTGTGATGGCAAAAGCATCTGACATCTTCAAGAACCCAAGGTCTGGTCGTATCATCAAGCAACTCAACTTTGAGATACCAACGCTTGTATGGACAGATGACAAGGGCAATGAGGTCAGACATCCAATGTGTCCTGAGCCTAACGACAACTATCAGTTCAGAGCAACACACCTTATCAAGTTCTTGACTGCGTTCGTACTAGGTAAGAATGTTTGGTGTCACGGACATACTGGTACTGGTAAGACTACATTGCCAGAGCAAATCGCTAGTCGTATTGGCTTTCCATTGTTCCCACTCAACTTGGATTCACAACTGGAGAGGGCAGACCTTACTGGTCAGACCAATCTAATCCAAGAGAATGGTGCAACCATTACGAAGTTTGAAGAGGGTATCTTGCCACGAGCAATGATACAACCTTGCTTCCTTGTATTGGATGAGATGGATGCCGGTAAGCCTGACATTCTGTTCGCTATTCAGAGAGCAACAGAGGGTAAGGGTCTACTGCTTACCGAAGATGGTGGCAGATTGGTCAAGCCACATCCACTATTCAGATTCGTTGCGACTGCTAACTCGCGTGGACAAGGTGATGAGTATGGCGTCTACGCAGGTGTGCGTCCAATGAATGGTGCATTGCTCAATAGATTTCCAATGTTCATTGAGGTTGACTATATGTCAGGCGAGGAAGAGGGTGCAATGCTCACCAAGATGTACAGCCTTCCCAATGATGTCTGTGCAAATCTAGTTGAGTTCGCCAAGCTATGTCGTAAGGCGTTCAAGTCAGGAGAAACATCTGTTCCAGTATCGCCTAGAGATACAATGGCTGTTGCAGAGTTCTTCTGTCATTACTCAACAATACTAACAACCAAGACACAAGCGATTGAGTTCGCCATAGACAATGCAATCTTGTCTCGTTGTCCGATTGACAACAAGCAGAGATTGGTTGAGTTGGCATCTCGTTGCTTTGCTGATTGTAAATTCAACTAGGAAAGGAGGTAATTACAATGGCAAGAAGAAAACCAAGAGGTGATGCAGACGGAGAAACGTATGTCATCACTTGCGAACAAGACTTTGACGACTTCATTGCAAAGTACAAAGATGATGTGCTGTGCGATTTGAAGAGCGTTGGAGATTGGCTTGTTGTCTACAAGGATGATGATTCTCATTGGTCGGAAGAAGATGATGAGCGTTTTCCGTCAGGTAGCAAGCTGATGATTAACGAGTACGAAAACAAACCCAATGTCATATCGTATCTTGAAGACAAGATAGAGAACATTGAAACCTTTTACTTATCATAGGAGGTAGCAATGAGATATGACCCTGACTCACTGGCGATGCAGGAACTTAAGAAGTGTGTAGACCACTTGATGAAGGTGTGCCAACACGCTGATGAAGACTGCCCCAGTGAATACAGAACCAAGTGGTTCAACCCATCCATACAAGACGCCTACGACTATGTTGATGGTTTATACGAACAAGGCATACTAGGAAAGGAAAATGAGAATGACTGATACATTCTATCTACCACCTGACGACCCTGATATGGATAGGGATTACATAAGTGGCGAGGACTTTCAGAAAGGTACACGAACAGCAGTTCGTACCCTATCGTCTGACTTTGACACCAACGTAATCTTTGCCGGTAATCAGGCGAAGACAGACGGACAGCGAGTTATCTTGCCAAACGTACCACACGACAAGATGATGACGCATAGACAAGTTGAGGTTGGTCGTGGCTATGCAAACCACGAGACCTTACACAAGCTACTTACTGACTTTGATAATGGTAAGGCTTGGTTGCGTAAGCATCACGAGAGTGGCAAACACTTCACTGCTTCAATGGGTCAAGCCATTGAGGATGTGAGGATTGAGAATGGTGGTCTCAAGCTGTACTCAGGTATCGGTAAATCGGTAGACAAGACAGCCGAGCAAGTGTGTAGAGAGTTCAAGAAAGTTGCAGAGCAACAACCTGAAATCTGTTCAGACCCTTGGCAAGTTCTACCAGTTGCTGTCACTTGGGCAGGCAGGATCAAACTTGGGTATCCAAGTGAGACAATCAAGCAAGCCCTAGACAACCTATCCAAGGACATCCAAGACAGAGCCAACAAGATTGCAGATGTAGTCTTGAGCATCCCACACGGAGTCACTGGTGTTGGTCAAGTCAACCAAGTAGAGGCTTACAAGGGTTGGCAACAAGGTAGTGAGTTGGCAGAGAGAGTTGCCAATGAACTAGCCAAGGATGTTCCCCCACCTGAAATCCAACCTGACCCTAGAGGAGAGGGCGAAGGCAACGGAGATGGTGATGACGTCACCGAGGGGGAAGGCAAGGGTAAAGGTACTGGAGGTGATGAGGGAGAAGATACCGAAGCCACCCAAAATACTTCAACCGAACGTAGCCACGGAGCGAGCCAAGGTAGTTATGAGAAGACCTTGATTCAAACTGAGCCACACCCTTTCAATCCTGAACTTGACCAAGTTGTTTCACACATTGCTGATGACACTACCAAGAAGAATGGTACTAGCATCAAGCACTTCTGTCCGTACACAACTGATGACGACAAGATAGAAACACCAAGGCAAGTGGATGCAACGCCTGACATTTATCGTAAGACTTACGACAAGATTACGAAGAAGATGGGTAGTAGACTTGCAACAATGAGACGTAAGCTAGAGAAAGCATTGATAACCAAAGTAGATGTTGACTATGAATCGTCTACAAGTGGTCGCCTGAACATCCGTGGTAAGGCTTCATCAATCATATCTGGTAGCGACATTGTTCGTAGGCGTAGGGTTGAGGGCAATGAGATTGACACAGCAGTGAGCTTGCTTGTTGACTGCTCAGGTTCAATGTCTGGTCAGCCTATGGCACTTGCCGGTCAATCTGCTATCGCACTTGCAGAATGTCTACACCAAGGTCGTATCCCCTTTGAGGTCATTGGTCATACGACAATGAGGTTGTCTCATCACAACAGAGATAACCTATACAACGAGAGGTACAACTCAGAGGGTATATCGCATCGCTATACTAGAACGTGTGCAATCTA
>Ga0160423_10000107_pt1 | contig 58235 bp, 46 predicted proteins | sample CRUFie14St8metaG_FD_108191 | JGI IMG/M metagenome (GOLD analysis project Ga0160423, IMG submission 108191) | Marine microbial communities from the Costa Rica Dome - CRUD Field 142mm St8 metaG | ecosystem: Environmental > Aquatic > Marine > Oceanic > Photic zone | place: Costa Rica: the Eastern...
ACGTCGCGAGACAGTTCGGTCCCTATCTGTTGTGGGCGTTAGAAATTTGAGAGAACCTGTTCCTAGTACGAGAGGACCGGAATGGACGAACCTCTAGTGTACCTGTTGTGGCGCCAGCTGCATTGCAGGGTAGCTACGTTCGGATGAGATAAGCGCTGAAAGCATCTAAGCACGAAACTCATCTCAAGATAAGATTTCTTTTAAGGGTCGTTATAGACGATGACGTTGATAGGTCACAAGTGTAAGTGTAGAAATATATTCAGCTGAGTGATACTAATTACCCGTAGACTTTGAGGTTACTTATATATATTTATTACGATTTGTCATAATATTAAAATATTATGGTGACTATAACGCTAGGGTCCACCTCTTCCCATTTCGAACAGAGAAGTTAAGCCTAGTTGTGCCGATGGTACTAGAGTGATATCTGGAAGAGTAGGTAGTTGCCGCCCTATAAAGAAAAATCCTAATTTGAAAGAATTAGGATTTTTTTTGTTTTAAAGATCATTCTTTGAAAGCCAATCATTGATTTTAGTTGCTACTTCTTCAAATACTTTTGGATCAAATGGAGATTTAATATTTGCTAATTTTACAAGATCAAGAAATGACATTGAGCCTCCAGCTTTGCAAAGTTTTAAATAATCATTCCAAGCAGATGATTTATCTTCTTGCATTCTTATCCAAAATTGAAATGCACAAACTTGAGCTAATGTATAATCTATATAATAAAAAGGCATTTCATAGATATGTGATTGTTTTTGCCAAAAACCTCCGCTTTTTAGAAAATCAAGATCATCATAGTCTTTACCAGGCTGATAAATCTTTTCAAGTTCAAGCCATTGATTTTTTCTTTCTTTTGGACTAGCATTTGGATTTTCATAAACCCAGTGTTGAAAATGATCAACAAGTGCTCCATATGGAAGGAAAGCTAATGAACCTGCTATATGTTTAAATAAAAACTTTTCAGTATCTTCTTTAAAAAATAGATGCATCCAATCCCAGGTTAAGAATTCCATGCTCATTGAATGAATTTCACAAGCCTCATATGTTGGCCAGAAGTATCTATAAAGGGGTTGTTTTCTGCTTTGGTAACATTGAAAAGCGTGTCCTGCTTCATGAGTTAATACTGTAACATCGTGGTCAGTACCGTTAAAGTTTGCAAAAATATATGGTCTTTCAAGAGAAGGAAATGATGTGCAAAATCCTCCACCAGACTTACCAGGTCTATTTTCTAAGTCCATTAATTCTTCATCAATCATCATGTTGAAAAAATCCTTAGTTTCATTAGAAAGCTCACTATACATAGTTTTTGCTTGTTCTACTTGAAAATTAACACCACCTTTTGGTTTAGGGTTTCCTTCTTTAAAGTATAGTGTATCGTAAATAAACATTTTTTCATAGCCAAGAATCTCTTTTCTTTTTTGATTGATTTTCTTAACAAGAGGCACAATGTGTTTTACAATTTGTTGCCTGTATTCCCTTACTTCTTCAGCACTATAATCTGATCTATTCATATTGAGATATCCAAGAGGTATGAAATTATCAAATTTTAGAACTTTTGCTTTATTATTTCTAATTTTAACAAGCTTATCAAAAATTAAATCAAGTTCCTTTTCATTTTTTTGAAAGAAACCATCCATTAGCTTATAGGCTTCTTTTCTTGTCTCTCTATTTGTGTCTTGCATATAAGGGGATAATCCAGTAAGATTTAGTATTTTTCCTTTATAGTTTATTTCTGCTCCTGCTAATAAGGTTCTATATTTATTTCTTAGCTCGTTTTCCTCTTTCATTAATCCAACAATTTTCGAGTCAAATGATTTAAGTTCCATCGAAATTAAATTAAAATAATGTTCTCCAAACTCAGCCAATAATTCTTTTTTAAATTTGCTTGAATCAATAGCTTTTGTAAATTTATTGTCTACTGATGCAATTTCAGGCCCTATTTCATCATAAAATTTATTTTCTTTTATAGCACTTTCATCTTTAGTATTTCTAGCAAAATTAAGATGAGCAATACTGCCATAACTTTGATATTCTTTTTGCATTTCTTGATATTCTTGAATAATTTTTATTTGCTCTTCAGAATTCTCAGCAGATAAGAAATTTTCAATCATTAATTCAATTTCATTCTTGAATTTTTCTAAGTCTATTCTTTTATATGGATATTCACTATATTTCATTTTTTCTTTTCTTTTTTCTTTTTTGGAATTAAATTTGAAGATTGCATAATGTTATACCATTGTATAACCTTTTTAATATCTGATACATACACTCTATCTTCATCATAATTTTCAACAATTTCTCTAAAATAATCAATCAGTTGCTGATTAGATGACTTATGATTTATTGATTTATTGTTATTTTCTTTTTTTGCAATATCATTAAAGATTTCAGATAAAGACTTTGTTTCTTCATATGTATATATGCCTATTTCTTCTAATAGATTTGCATTATTATTAGAATTTAAGGCACTTCTCTTTCCATCTGAAAGAGATTCAATAATAATATTATTTTTATTTTTTGATATAATTTTGAAAAGACCAGGTTTGCCACTAATGTTGATAATTCCTTCTAAGTTCATATGTTTTTTTTAATATAGCAAAGGTATAATTTTATGATTATAAAAATCAATTAGTTTTTCTAAATAAATTATGTAATATTGATATTAGGAATTGTAATGAAATTTTTAAATATACTAAAGAATAAAAAAGTGATTGCTTGGTCTTTTTATGACTTTGCAAATCAACCTTTTTCTACGATAATAGTTACATTTATTTATAGTGCATTTTATGTGAAAGAAATTTCTTACAATGAAGATGTTGGCACTTATTTTTGGAGTTTAGGTATTACTATAACATCTATTTTTGTTGCTTTTTTATCTCCTTTTTTAGGTGCAATGTCTGATAAAAAAGGAAATAGACATTCATTATTTATTTTTTTTAGTTTAATATGTTCTCTTTTTACAATGACTTTATACTTTCCTCATCATGGAGATATATACTTAGCATTATTTCTATTTGTTATTGCAAATGTTGCTTTTGAATTTGCTTCAGTTTTTTGCAACTCATATTTAACAGATCTTTCTAATAAAGATAATATAGGAAGGGTTTCTGGTTATGCATGGGGTCTGGGTTTTGTTGGGGGATTATTAGCTTTATTACTATGTTTTGTATTTTTTGATTTAAATGTAAAAAATGATATCAAAAAGATAAATATTTTAGTTGGTATTTGGTATATAATTTTTAGTATGCCAGCATTTATTATCTTAAGAAATGCTAATAGTGTTAAGTTAAATAGTAATAAAAATAATTTTTCAGCTTTTTTATTAATAAAAAAGACTATCAAAAACATCTCTTCTTACAAAAGTATATATAGATTTCTAATTGCAAGATTATTTTATAATGATGGACTAATTACAATATTTACACTTGGTGGGATATATGCTGTTGGAACACTAGAATTTACATTTAGTGAAGTATTAATTTTAGGAATTGTTTTAAATGTTTGTGCATGTTTTGGATCATTTGTTTTCGGATATTTTGAAGACATACTTGGTGTCAAAAAAATCTTAAATATTTCTTTAGTTTTTTTAATATTGGCGACTATCATTGCCTTTTTTTCTCCATCTACATCAAATCCTAAGCAGTGGTTTTGGTGTTCATGTATTTTAATTGGTCTCATGTCAGGACCTAATCAATCATGTAGTAGATCATTAATGGCACGTCTTATTCCAGACCAAAAGAAAAATGAATTTTTTGGTTTTTATGCGTTAACAGGTAAAGCAACAGCATTTATGGGTCCATTATTATTTGGTATAGTAACAAGATTTTACAATCAACAGTTAGCAATTTTAATAATATTATTATTTTTTATTTTAGGAACATATCTTTTTAATAAAATTAAATTTGATAATAATCTTTAACAATTAATGTAAATTTGTAAAAATAAAAATCGCTTATGAAAAATATAAAAAAAAATATTTTTAAAACTTTTCTTTTTATTTCATTTTTTGTTTTCTACAATACTCAAGCACAACAAATTAGTTTTGATAACCATATCACCGTAAGCAGTGGTAATGATGGCTTTGGAAGGCCAAGAATAGTATTAGTAAATGATAATCCGTTGATTATATTTAGAAATAATACCTCACCTAAAACAATTAAATTGTCAAGGTGGAACGGGATAGGATTTGATACAGCTTATAATATAACAAATGTTGGAGTAGAGCCCTCATCTCAAGATGGGCCAGAAATTGCTGTAAAAGGAGATACTATTTATGTTGTTTTTTCATCATCAGCAACTTTGTATTCATCTATTATGATGATAAGATCATTTGATGGTGGTATTACTTTTTCTGATACAATTCGAGTCTCGGATACTAATGTAACACAAATTTGTAGAATGGGTAATGTTACAGTTGATAATTTAGGAAACCCAATTATTTCATATATGAGTTATACTACATTTTTCACTAATCCAAAGCAAATTGTAAGAACATCTAGTAATTTTGGAACAACATTTAATACTGCTGTTGTGGCATCAGCAAATGCGCCTGCTGAACCATGTGAATGTTGTAAAAGTTCGGTCATTGCTAGGAACAATAAAATTTTCCTTTTATTTAGAGTTAATGATAATAATATTAGAAATAGTCACATTGCAATGTCTGATAATAATGGATTGTCATTTGATGCCGTGAATGATATTGATGATTATAATTGGATTTTAAATAATTGTCCTGCGTCAATCACCAATGGTGTTTTTTATGGTGACTCAATATTAATTGTTAAAAAAAGTGGTGCAACTGGAAATAATGAAGTCGTACTAACATCTGTATCTCAATCTTCTTTAGACTATAGTTATAATAGAAATATAGATGAAATTCCAGGAGTAGAGCAGAGATATCCTGAAATAGTTAATAATGGCGACTCAATATTTATTGTTTGGGAAGACAACAGAAGCGGAGTTCAAAATTGTTACTTAAGTTATTCTACTAATGGTGTAAATAATATTTCGGATGGATTTAGTTTTACTGACTCCACAAATTCAGGGCCTAAGTTTTTACCACATTTAGCATTTAATGATGGTAAAATTCATTTAGTTTATATTGATTACCTTCAGAGTAGTATCAAATATGTCAAAGGTTATCTTACAAATCCAACATATATAAATCAATATAAATTTGAAAAAAACAATAATATAAATTTTGATTTTTTAGGTAGAAATAATAATAATTCCATTTTGGAATTTATTTTAAAAAATAAAAAATATTAGAAAAATTTTTTTTGTGACTAATAAAAAATATTCTTTAGGAATTGTTGGTGGAGGAATAGTAGGACTTGCGTGTGCATATGAATTGCAGAAAAAACACCCCAATTTAAATTTAATTGTTTTTGAAAAAGAGAAGGAATTAGCCTTTCATCAAACTGGAAGAAATTCAGGTGTAATTCATTCAGGTTTATACTATAAAAATGGATCTCTAAAGGCAAGTAATTGTGTTGAAGGAAGGAAGTTACTTGTTAATTTTGCTAAGGAAAATAATATAAAGTATGATATATGTGGTAAATTAGTTATAGCAACCAATAAAGAAGAAGTTAAAAGATTGGAGGAGTTAAAAATTAATGGAGAGAAAAACGGGTTAAAAGGTTTAAAAATATTAAATAAATCAGAATTTCAAAAAATTGAACCATATCTTGATGGACTATATGCTCTTTGGGTTCCGCAAACAGGTATAATTGACTATAAGGGTGTAACAAAAAAATTTGCTCAGAAAATAAGACAAATAAATTCTAATAGTAAAATACAGACAAATTGTGAAGTTCTGAATTATAATAATCCTAATGTTAAAACAACAAAAGGAGATTATAAAATTGATCATCTAATATTTTGTGGTGGATTATTTTCTGATAGATTAGCAAGAAAAGATGCTTTAGATTTGGATATGCAAATTGTTGGATTTAGAGGAGATTATTTTAGATTAACAGAATCTGCTATGCACAAAGTAAAAAATTTAATTTATCCTGTGCCTAATCCAGAATTTCCTTTTTTAGGCGTTCATTTTACACGTATGTTTAATGGAGATATAGAGTGTGGTCCAAATGCGGTTTTTACTTTTAAAAGAGAAGGATACACTAAAACAGATTTTAATTTTAAAGATACATTACAAGCATTATCATTTATAGGTACATGGAAATTGTTCATAAATCATTGGAAATTTGGTGTAAATGAATATAGAAGAGCATTTTCAAAATATCTATTTTTGAAGGAAACAAAAAAGATGATACCTACTTTAAATATGGGTGATATAGTTCAGCAAAGAAGCGGTGTAAGAGCAATGGCATTGTCAAAAAGTGGTAAGGTTATTGATGATTTTTTAATAGTAAAAAGCAGTAAAAATATACATGTCTTAAATGCGCCATCTCCTGCGGCTACTGCATGTTTATCTATAGCAAAAAAAATAATGCTCGACGCAAGTGATTATTTTAAAATTTAGTTTGTATGATTAATTTTTTAAATTTATTATCAAAAAAAAATAAGGTTCTTGCTATTACTGCGGCTGATATTTATGTTAATTTACTTAATAGAGTAATTGATGAAGGATTTATAGAAATAAAGAATTTTATAAATAATAATAATAATTTAGATAGTAATCCTAATATCCATGATAAGGATATCGATTGGTTTCGTAATATTATTTTTTTAGGAAATATTCAAAATTTAAATTCTGCGTTTGAAGAAAATGAATCAATTATAATGAGGGGTTTGATTCTCGATGTTATGTATAAGGATTACAGTGAAAATGAACAGCCTTTAGCAATAGAAAGATTTTTAGATTATGAGAATTATTTTAAAGGAATTCTCAATGATAATGAAAGTATAATAAGTAGTATGGCTTATGGTATTTTTGAGAAATATGGTATTAATAAGTATCAAGGAGATTTATTCAAAAAGAAGAACAAACCAAATCCCATATTTTTTAATGAACTTAAAAATTTGTTAAATCACTTTATTTGGAATTGGGATGAGTATCTTGCTAAAAACAAGGTAGTTTTTAAAAGTTAGTAGGTATTATATTCCTGTATAATTTAGTGGGCTAATCTTTTTTAGCTCTTCTTTAATTTTTGGTTCAATATTTAGGTTTTCAATAAAATCTTGAATACATTTTTCATCAATAGTAGTATTTTTTCTTGTTAGTTGCTTTAATGCTTCATAAGGATTTGGGTAACCTTCTCTTCTAAGAATTGTTTGTATTGCTTCTGCAACAACTGCCCAATTTTGGTTTAGATCATTTAAAATTTCTTTTTCATTAATTACTAATTTATTTATTCCTCTTTCTAATGATTTTAAGGAAATAAGAGTGTGAGCAAAAGGTACACCTATATTTCTTAATACAGTACTATCTGTTAAATCTCTTTGAAGGCGTGAAATAGGTAATTTCTTTGCAAGAAAATCAAAAATTGAATTTGCAATACCAAGATTTCCTTCAGCATTTTCAAAATCTATCGGGTTTACTTTGTGTGGCATTGCTGAGGATCCAACCTCACCTTTTTTAATACTTTGTTTAAAATAATCCATAGAAATATATGTCCAAATATCTCTAGAAAAATCAATTAAAATATTATTAATTCTACAAATACTATTAGTTAGTGCTGCTAAGTTGTCATAGTGTTCAATTTGTGTTGTAGTTTGTTGACGTTTAAGACCTAAAGATTTATCAATAAAGTTATTTGAGAAGCTTATCCAATCAATATTTGGAAATGCAATATGATGAGCATTAAAGTTTCCAGTAGCACCGCCAAATTTTGCATTAAAAGGGATGTTATTAAATAACTCTAGTTGTACTGCAATTCTTTCAACAAAAACTTTAATTTCTTTACCCATTTTTGTAGGAGATGCAGGTTGACCATGAGTTCTTGCTAACAATGGTATTTCTTCCCATTCCTTAATTTTTTTATTTAATAATATAATAAGAGATTTTATTTTTGGTAAATAAACTTTGTTAACAGCTTCTTTAATCGAATATGGTACTGCCGTATTATTAATATCTTGAGAAGTTAATCCAAAATGAATAAATTCCTTGAACTCGCTTAGACCAATTTTGTCAAAGTGTTCTTTAATAAAATATTCTACAGCTTTCACATCATGATTTGTTATTGATTCAATTTCTTTAACTCTAATAGCATCTTTATCTTCAAAATTAAGATATAGATTTCTAATTTCTTTAAACTTATTTTTAGGGAAATGTTTGAGCTGCATAATTGTACTACTGCAAAGGGCAATAAAGTATTCAATTTCAACCTGAATTCTATATTTAATTAATGCTGACTCAGAAAAATACTGCTGAAGTTCATATGTTTTATTAAAATATCTTCCGTCAATTGGAGATATTGCTGTTAAATGACTTAGTCCCATCTTTTATTTTTTTTCAAATTTAATCAATTTATACAACAAGTTATTTGATTAATGGTTTTTTAAGTTTGCTTTTTATTATTTTTGAAGTATGGAGATAATAGTATATGCTCTAGTTGTAATTTTTCTGTTAATTTCTTTGCTAGGAAGTTTTATACCATCATTACCTGGACCAATTCTTTCTTATATGGCATTATTATTATATCATGCATTTATTTCTAGTGTTACTATTAATCATTTAATTTGGTTAGCTTTATTGGTTTTATTTGTAACTTTCTTAGATTATTATTTACAGATTTATGGAGTGAAGAAAGCAGGAGGGGGTAAATTTGCCGTTCGCTGTTCATTGGTAGGTATTATATTAGGACTTTTCCTTTTTCCCCCTTTAGGAATTTTATTTGGAGCATTTATTGGAGCATTTATTGGTGCCAGTTTTGAAAAAGGAGAAAGAAATAATATTAAAATTGCTTTTGGAGCTGTTTGGGGTTTTGTTTTAGGTACAATTTTGAAGTTTTCTACAAGTATATATATAATTTATTTTATGTTTTTGAAATGATTAAAATATCAGCTGTTTCATATTTAAATACATTGCCTTTTATATATGGCCTGAATAATAGTTCACTTTTAGAAATCATAAATTTAAATTTAGATTATCCATCAATTTGTGCAAAAAAATTTTTAAGTGGAAAAGCGGATATAGCTTTAGTTCCGATTGTAGTTATGAAGGAAATAGATTCATATAATATTATTTCTAATTATTGTATAGGATCAGATGGTTATGTAGATACTGTGTGTTTATATTCTGAAGTTCCTATTCATCAAGTTAAAAATGTCTTTTTAGATTATCAATCTAAAACATCAGTTGAATTATTGAAAGTCTTACTTAATGAGTATTGGAATATTTCCCCAAAACTTATTGATTCTAAATTAGGTTTTGAAAATAATATTAAGGGAAATAATGCTGGTTTAGTAATTGGTGACAGATCTTTCTTTTTGAATAACAAATTTAAATTCGTTTATGATCTTTCTTTTTATTGGAAAAAAATGACTGGCTTACCATTTGTTTTTGCTGTTTGGTTGTCTAAAATTGAATTCTCAAAGGAGTTTATTAATGATTTTAATAATGCTTTGTCATATGGGCTAGAAAATATAAATCTTGCATTAGAGAAAAAAGAAAACAATTTTTCAGAATGCTCTAATCCCTATAAATATTTGAAAAATAAAATTTCATATAGTTTAGACAATAAAAAAATAGAAAGCATGAACTTTTTTTTAAGCAAGTTATAATTTTTATCTATTTCTATTTTTCATTCTTTTTTCTTGTTCTTTTTGCATTGCTTCTAATTTTTTTTGAAATTTAGATTTTGGTTTTGGAGGTCGTTTTTTATTTTCTTCTATTTCAGCAAGTATTGCATTTTCGTTAATAAGATTTTTCATAAAATATTGTTGTGTGAAAGTAAACATATTTGCTAAAAAATAGTAATATGAAAGACCAGCTGCATAATTATTAAAGAATCCTAAAAACATAATTGGCATTAAGTACATCATCCATTTCATTTGAGCCATCTGACCAGTAGCCATAGATGAGTTCATTTTAGTATATAGTAATGTAGAAATAGTCATTAGTAATGTGAAAAGACTGATATGGTCACCATAAAAAGGAATGCTAAATCCAAGATCATATATTGAATCATATGTAGATAAATCATCAGCCCAAAGAAAGCTTTGCTGTCTTAATTCAATAGATGCTGGAAAGAAACGGAACATTGCTATAAGTATTGGAAACTGAAATAGCATAGGTAAACATCCCCCCATAGGATTTACACCCGCTTTTCTGTAAAGTGCCATTGTTGCTTGTTGTGCTTTCATAGGATCTTTATCTTTTGTTTTTTCAGTTAGTTTATCTATTTCAGGCTTTAAAACTTTCATTTTTGCTTGAGATAAGAAAGCTTTATATGTAAAAGGAGAAAGAGCTATTTTTATAATTATAGTTAATAGAAGAATAATAATTCCATAATTATATCCAAACTTACTTAGAAAATCAAATATTGGAATAATTATATACTTGTTAACCCAACCAAATATACCCCAGCCTAAAGGAATTAATTCTTCAAATCCAGATTCATATGATTTAAGTGTTTTATAGTGATTAGGCCCAAAATAAAATTTATAATTTAGTTGTTCATTTTTTTTATGTTGAAATGGTATTTCAAATTGTGCTTCTAAATTTTTTATAAATTTAGATTGATCACTTTTTGATGAACTTAATAGTGTAGGTTTTTCAAATCCATTGTTTGCAATAAAAATTGCGCTAAAAAATTGTTGCTTAAAAGCTACCCAGTTTAAACGAGCATTAATTTTTTCTTTATCATTTGAACTGAAACTAAGATAATCTACTTCTTTATCAGTCATATACTGATACTGTATGCCTGTATACATATCTTGATTATCTTTACTTTTTTCAGTTTGAGGAGTTTTCATTTGCCAGTCTAATGTCATATAGTTTACATTAGGAGGTATTAGGCTTTCCATGCCTATTAGATTAATATCAAAGTCTAGCATATAATCTTCAGAAATTGAATATAAATATTCAATATAATTTTGATCACTAGCTTTTAATTTCATGCTTATTGTATTCTGACTTTGTTCAGCTTCAAAATATAAATCTTCAGTATTAATATTTTTTCCTGTAGTAAATTGAAGATTAAATCTTGAGCTATCTGAATCATAAATATCTAGATTAAGCGAGTCGTAGGTTTGATATTCTTTAAGAACAACAGAAATAATTCTTCCACCTTTATTTGAAAAAGTAATTTTCATTTTTTCATTTTCCAAAATATAGGTGTTTTTTTCTCCTAAAGCAGCATGAGCAAATATGCCGTAATTTAATCTAAGTTTTTCATTAACTATTTCTCTGTTTTGTGTTTTTGTTGTAATATCTAATAAATCATTATTTTCAACTTTACTTTTAGAAATATTATTTTGAGATGGTTTATTTTCAGTCTGTTGTTGACTTTCAGGGAAAAAGAATATATTAAAAACTATTAAAATAAATGCAATCAGTAAAAAACCAATTAGTGAATTTTTATCATTGTTTTTCATAATTATATAGATTTTTTTTTAGCTTAAACATGATTTAATAAAACTACAAAAAAGAGGGTGTGGATTGGCAACTGTACTCTTATACTCTGGATGAAACTGAACACCTACGAACCATTTATGATTAGGTAATTCTATTATTTCAACAAGATTATTTTTTTTATTAATGCCGCTAGCAATCATACCTTTTTTTTCGAAATCATCTTTATAAGAGTTGTTAAATTCAAAACGATGCCTATGACGTTCATGTATTATTTCTTCTTTATATGCATTAAATGATTTAGATTTTTTAGATATAGTACATTCATAAGATCCTAATCGCATAGTTCCCCCCTTATTGAGAATATTCTTTTGTGTTTCCATTAAGTGAATAACAGGATGAGAAGTTTTTTCGTTCATCTCTAAAGAATTTGCTTCTTTGAGATTTAAAACATTTCTGGCATACTCAATAACGGCCGTCTGCATTCCTAAACAAATACCAAGAAATGGGATATTGTTTTCTCTTACATACTTGATAGCATGTATTTTTCCTTCAATTCCTCTATCCCCAAATCCAGGAGCTACAATTACACCATCTAACTCAGCTAATTTTTTTTCTACATTTTTCATGTTGATTTCTTCTGCATGAATCCAATTTACTATCACATTGCAATTATTTTTTGTTCCAGCATGAATAATTGCTTCTGAGATAGATTTATAAGCATCTTGTAATTCAACATATTTTCCAACTAGTCCGATTTTAATTTCCTTGTTTGGGTTGTTTAAGGTGTTTAAGAATTTTTTCCATTTATTTAATTTGACTTCTTTATTTGTTTTAAGATTTAATTTATGTAGAACAACTTTGTCTAAACCTTCTTTTGCCATTAACAACGGTACTTCATATATTGATGAAGCATCAATTGATTCAATAACTGCATTTAAATCAACATTGCAAAATTGTGCAATTTTCTTTCTTAAATCTTGATTTAATGAGTATTCTGTTCTGCAAACTAAAATGTCAGGTTGAATACCAGCTTCAAGTAATGTTTTTACAGAATGTTGAGTAGGCTTTGTTTTTAGCTCAGCAGCTGCGGATAAATAAGGTACTAGTGTCAGGTGAATAAAAATTGCGTTATTTTCAAGTTCCCATTTAAGTTGTCTGACAGCTTCTATATATGGTAGCGCTTCAATATCACCAACAGTTCCGCCAATTTCAGTTATAATAAAGTCATATTTATTATTACGTCCAAGAATTTGAATTCTTCTTTTTATTTCGTCAGTAATATGTGGTATTATTTGGACAGTTTTACCCAAATAATCACCTTTTCTCTCTTTTTCAATAACTGTTTGATAAACTCTACCTGTTGTGATATTATTTTCTTGAGATGTGTAAATATTTAGAAAACGTTCATAATGACCTAAATCTAAATCTGTTTCTGCTCCATCTTCTGTAACAAAACATTCTCCATGTTCATATGGATTCATAGTTCCAGGATCAACATTGATGTATGGGTCTAGTTTTTGAATGGTAACTGAAAAACCTCTTTCGATTAATAGTTTACCTAGTGATGCAGAAATAATTCCCTTACCAAGTGATGATGTTACTCCACCTGTAACAAATATATATTTTGAGTTTATATTCAAAGCTTAAATATTATTTAAAAAGACATATTTATACCAAAACTTGGCATCATAGGAAGTTGATTTACTCTTTCATATCTTATTCTATCAAAGTAAAATATATTATCTCTGTTATATGCATTTGTTACAGAAGCAGTTATGTCGATGGTTACGTTGTTTTTAATTTTTATTTCTTTAGATATAGAAGCATCTAATCTGTGATAAAACGGAAGTCTTCCAGCGTTTAGTTCTGCATATTCTATTCCCAACTCTCCATTATCAGTTGTATAATCAGTATTTATTCCATCAGAAAATGTGGTATTTTCGTAAAATCCTTTAGTTTGAGTAAAAGGGAAGCCTGAACCTAAGTTCCATCTAATGTCTGTTTTCCAGCTATTATTTTTCCCGAATTTATAAGATGTAACAAAATTTACATTATGTCTTCTATCATAATGAGGAAAGTATGTCATGATATCGTCAGTTCTTTTTATTAAACCTAATGAATATACTGTCCATATATACAATTGTTTGTTTTTAAATTTCAAAAGAGCATCTACACCTTTTGCAAACCCTTGTTCAACTATAAATTGATCATCAGAATTTGACGTCATATTTCTATTGATATTTGTTAGTTGAGTAAAATCTTTCAGATAACCTTCTAATTGAAATGAGATAAAATTACTTAAATCATATTCTACACCTCCAACTAAATGACGAGCTTTTTGAAATTTATTTTTGTATGGTGTCCCATCGCTTTGATCAGGTATTTCTTCAGGTGAAGAAATAATACCAGAAAATAGATTTATGACATCTCTATCAGAGGAACTGCTCAATATATTTTGAGAGTAAAATCCTGATGATGCTTTAAATCTTAACCTATCTGTTGCAATAAACTTAATAGCAAATCTTGGTTCAGGAGAAATTCCTAATGTATATCTCTGTAAGCGAAAGCCAGGCTCTATGATGAATCTGTTACCTGTGTATTGGTAGTTTAAATATCCAGAAAATTCTGACGTATTTTCATTTTGTTCTATTCTTGAGTTAACAATATTATATGTTATAAATTCAGTACTAAAGCCATGTATATCGAACCCATATTTAATTTTTCCTTTAGGTTGGAAATAAGAAAAATCAAAACCAACATTAAATCCGTTGATTCCACTTTCTCTTAATCTGGGTGCTACTAAAGGATCATTGCTAATTTCATTAAGGGATATTTTGTATGAAGAATATGCAAAATTACCTTCTACAAGAATAGGAGAGTTTCCAGGAATAATGATGAATTGTGAGCCTAGCCCTTGAGAATTCCAATCTAATTCTGATATTCCTTCAAAATCTACATTATCTTGAAAATTGAATCCAAAAACACTCAATTTACTACCACTATTTGTATTAAATGAAAATTTTCCATAAAGGTCTGTATATGAATATGGTAATCCCTTTGGGTCAAAGTGAGGTTCTTTATTATAAAATATTTTTGAAGTTTTATCTAAGTATGACGTTTTTCCAGAAAAGATAAATGATGATTGTTTAAATTTTAATGGACCTTGAATTAATAGTTTTGAACCAAATGTATTTGAAGATAGTTTTCCTTTTATATTTTTTTTGTTTCCATCTATAGTGGATATATCCATTATTGATGAAATCCTTCCTCCATATTCTGCGTTAAATCCACCAGTGTAAACATCAGTATTTTTTATTATATCTGAATCAAATACAGAAAACAATCCTATAGAATGAAAGGGACTATAAACAATCATACCATCTAGTAAAACCTTATTTTGAATAGGAGACCCCCCTCTTATGTATAACTGTCCGCCTTGATCACCAGTAAATACAACGCCCGGTATAACTTGCATGTATTGTGCAATGTCGGCTTCACCACCAATTGTAGGAATCATTTCTAAATCTTGTTGTGTAACCTTAATCACCGCAGCTTTTACTTCTGTTTTCATAGCTTCTCTTTCAGAAGATATTTTGACTTCATTTAGTTTAATACTTGATTCTGCTATTTTAAGATTTTTAGTTATAGTTTGCCCCGCCTTAAGAGTTATATCTACTGATGATGTGTCATATCCAATATATGTAGCGTATAATCTATAATTACCGGGGGATATTTTTGAGAGATTATACATGCCATTTATATCTGTAGTATTTCCAATCGTAGTCCCTTCTAAAAATACACTACAAAAAATTATAGGTTCGCCAGTATTTTTATCATATATGAAACCTCTAATATTACCATTTTGTCCAAAGGATAATAAACTAAATAATATTATAAAATATGTAACAAAAAACTTACGCATATTTGGCTAATAAGTTGGCAAATATAACACAAATAAGGGCAAGTATATTTATGTATTAAGTATTTTAAGTGTTAGTTCTTTTAATAGAGCTGAAGATGAAGTGTTTTTATTATTTACACCTTTACTTTTTAAATCATATTCTTTTAGATATTTAAATATATTTAATAATTGTTTTTTATTATACTTAATAGCAGCAATCTGATATTGTTTAATAAAGAATTTATTTATTTTCAAATCTTTTGCTATTTCATAAACACTTTTATTTTTAATTTGGTGATATATAACAACTTTTTGAAAAAATGAAAATAATGAACTTATTATTGGAATAATGTTATGATTTTTTGTATTCATAGCAAAATAATTTATAATCTTATTCGCTTTTAAAACTTGTCTGTTTGCTAGAGCATTTTGAAGTTCAAAAATATTATAATCTTTACTAATTCCAATGTGTTGTTCTATTTCTTTTGCACTAATATTTTTTTGATTGATTAAAATTATTAATTTATCTAATTCATTAGCTAATTTAGATAGATCTGAGCCTAGAAAATCTGACAATAAAGCAGTTGAATTATGATCGATTAAACAACCTTTTTTCTTGACATATTTAATTATCCATTCGTGAACCTCATTGTCATATAATTTTTTACTTTCAAATATGACACATTTTTTTGTTAGAATTTTGCCAAATTTTTTTCTTTTATCTATAGATCTTTTTTTATAGCATATTACAAGTACTGTAGATTTTTGAGGGTTATCAATGTAAGAATCTAATGTTTCAATTTTTTTTAGGTTTTGTGCTTCTTTTATTATGACCAATCGTTTATTAGTCCCAATAGGGTATTGTTTGCATTCACTTATAATTTGTTCTGTATTAATGTCATTACCATACAAAGTAATTTGATTAAACTCTTTTTCCTGTTCATTTAAAATATCATTTGAAAAATGGTTTGCTAATAGGTCAATATAATAATTTTCTTCCCCCATAAGAAAATATATGGGTTTTAAATTTTTATTTTCTATTTCTAATTTAATTTCCCTATAATTCATTTATTTTGTCTGTGATTTTATGAAACATTTCGATTTTCCAAATATAGAGCTTAAAACTAAAATAGTAGGTAGTACTACAAAGGTTTTTGATTTAGTTAGAAAGAAATATTTAGTTTTAACTAAGGAAGAGTTTGTAAGGCAACACTTTATAAAATATATTCACATTCACAAAGGATATCCTATAGGTTTAATAGGAGTAGAAAAAGCAATTAATTATAATGGCATGAAAATAAGAGCCGATATAATTATTTATAACAATCATGGAATTGCTCAGATGATAGTAGAATGTAAGGCTCCAGAAATTAAGATAACACAACAGACATTTGATCAAATAGCAAGGTATAATTTTAATTTAAAAGTTCCTTTTTTAGTTATAACTAATGGTATTAGTCATTTTTGTTGCTCAGTTAATTATAAATCTAATCAAATAATATTTTTAGAAAGCTTGCCTGATTTTAAAGATTTATAATATTTAATTTATGCACAAAGTTTATTCTTAGGTGGTGAAAATTTAGTTAGATTGATACCTTGGACTGCATTTAAATATTCTTTTATTGTTGGTGTCCTGCCTAAAATTGCAGACAATACTACAACTGGTGTCGATGCTAGTAAAGATTCGCCTTTTTTTCGATCTGAATCTGCAACTACACGGCCTTTAAAAAGTCGTGTTGATGTTGCCATAACAGTATCTCCTTTTTCGGCTTTTTCTTGATTCCCCATACATAAATTACAACCGGGTCTTTCTAAGTACATCATATTTTCATATTCAGTACGCGCTTTGTCTTTTGGTTTATCATCATTAAATTCAAATCCTGAGTATTTTTGGAGTATATCCCAATCTCCTTCATCTTTCAGCTCATCAATTATATTATAAGTTGGAGCAGTTACAACAAGTGGGGCATTAAATTTAACTTTTCCATGCATATTCTCAATATTTTTTAACATTTGTGCAAGAATTTTCATATCTCCCTTGTGAACCATACAAGAACCTACAAAGCCAAGATCTACTTTTTTTATTCCATTGTAGTAGGACAAGGGTCTAATAGTATCATGAGTATAGCGTTTTGAGATATCTTCGTTATGTACATCTGGATCAGCAATCATAGGTTGATTTATAATGTCTAAATCAACTTCAAATTCTGCAAAATATTTAGCATTACTATCTGGTTGTAAAGCAGGTTTTTTTCCTGTCTCAATTTCATGGATTCTATTATTAGCACTATCAATAAGTTTTTGAAGTACTTGTTCTTTGTTGTCCATTCCTTTGTTTATCATTACTTGAATTCTAGATTTAGAAATTTCTAATGATTTAATTAGTGTTTCATCTTGAGAAATACATATTGATGCCTTTGCTTTCATTTCAGCAGTCCAGTCAGTAAATGTAAATGCTTGATCTGCAAGAAGAGTTCCTATATGCACTTCAATTACTCTCCCTTGAAATACATTTTCACCACTAAATTTTTCAAGCATTTGTTCTTGTGTTGCATGTACAACGTCTCTAAAGTCCATGTAATCATGCATTTCACCTTTAAATGTAACTTTAACTGATTCTGGAATTGGCATTGACGCTTCTCCTGTAGCTAAAGCTAGAGCAACTGTACCCGAATCAGCACCAAAAGCTACACCTTTAGACATCCTTGTATGAGAATCACCACCAATTATTATTGCCCAATCATCTATAGTCAAATCATTTAAAACTTTGTGAATGACATCAGTCATAGAATGATATTTGTTTTTTGGATCTCTGCCAGTTATCAGTCCAAAATCACTCATAAATTTCATTAGCTTTGGAATATTTTCTTGTGCTTTTAAGTCCCAAACAGATGCTGTATGGCACCCTGATTGATATGCTCCATCTATAATTGGAGAGATAATTGTTGCAGCCATAGATTCTAATTCTTGACATGTCATTAGTCCAGTTGTATCTTGTGAACCTACTATATTCACTTTAACGCGTACATCTGATCCTGCATGCAAAGGATTTTTATTATCCACTCCAACAGCATTTTTATTAAATATTTTTTCTACGGCTGTTAACCCTTGATTTTTATGTGTTATTAATTTAGAAGATGCGAATACATTAGGAACATCTATATCTAAGGTTGAAGCTGAAAAGTTTTGAAGTTTTTTACCAAATACTATTGCATAAGAGCCTCCGGCTCTCATGAATTCTATTTTTTGAGGTGTAAATGAGTTAGAAATATCACAAATTTCTTTTCCATTATAATAAAGTTTTTTCTTCTTTGTGTTAATAGTTAGAGTAGTACCAGTTTTTACAGAAAATACTTGCTCAAGTACTGTTTCACCTTTTTCATCTAATATAATATTTCCATTAGAATCTTTTTTGTTTATCCAGTTCTTTAAATCTATACCTATTCCACCTGTAACATCTACAGTTGTAAGGAAAATAGGTGAGATACCATTTGTTCCAGCAACTATAGGTGCTATATTAACAAATGGAACATATGGACTAGCTTTTTTACCAATCCATAAAGCAACATTATTTACACCTGACATTCTTGATGATCCAACTCCCATTGTGCCTTTTTCTGCAATTAGCATTATTCTTTTATCAGGGTGTTTTTTTTGAAGATTTATAAGTTCATTTTGCATTTCTATATTGTGTTCAAACATAGATTTACCATGTAGTTCTCTATCAGATCTTGAATGAGCATCACTACCAGGAGAAAGAAGGTCAGTTGAAATATCTCCTATTCCAGCAACGTATGTAATAACTTTAATTTCTTCTTCTAGTTCAGGTAGTCTTGTGAAAAATTCAGCATTAGAATAACTAATTAATAGATCCTCAGCAAGTTTGTTACCGTTATTATATGCTTCTTTTATTCGATTAGTATCTGCTTCATATAAGAAAACTTGTGTTTTTAAAATATCAAGTGCTTTTATTGAAATATCTTGATTTTGCTGTAGTAATAAATCTATTAAAACTTTAATAGAAGGACCTCCTTTCATTTGGGATAGTAATGTGAATGCAAAATCTGAGGTGATTTCCTCAACTAACACCTGATTAAGAATTATTTGTTTGAGAAACTCTGCTTTGACCTTAGCTGCACTGGTTGTTCCAGGAAGAACATTATAGATAAAGAAATTTAGTGCCTCTGTCCTACGATTACTGTCTAAATCTTTAATCAGAGAAATAATATCATTTAATAACTCAGCTCCATCTATAGGTTTTGGATTGAGTCCGCTACTTTTTCTCTTTTTAATTTCTTGAAGATATTTATTATAACTTTTCATTTGCTTTATCAAATTTACTTAAATAAATATCAAAATTAGTTATAATTAGAATCAGTAGATACTGATATATTGATAATAAATATAATTATCCTTTAATAACTTTAAAAGGCACAGAAATATTAATCTTTCTATGTAGTCTTACATCTGCCTCATAATCACCCAATTCCTTTATTTTAGGTAGTTTAACAAATTTTGAATCAATTTTGTAGCCTAAAGCATCTATTGCTTCAACAAATTGTGAGACTTTAATTGATCCAAATAATTTATTGCTTTCCTCAGTCACTTTTGCCTTTAAAATAATTTCTAATTTTGAAATTCCATCAGCAATTTTATTAGCTGCGTTTATATTTAACTCTTCTTTCTTTTCTTGTTGTCTTAGTGCTTCATTTAAAACCTTTACTGCTGAATCTGTTGCAAGTACAGCTAGCTTTTTAGGAATAAGGTAATTTCTTGCATATCCATTCTTTACCTTTACGATTTCATTCTTAAAGCCTAATCTTTCAATATCTTCCTTTAATATTACATCCATTTTTTTTATTTTAAATTATCAGCTACGTATGGTAATAGTGCAATCTGTCTCGCTCGCTTGACAGCAACAGCTAATCTTCTTTGAAATTTTAATGAATTACCTGTGATTCTTCTTGGTAAAATTTTACCTTGTTCATTAAGAAATCTCATTAAGAAATCAGGGTCTTTATAATCAATATAATCAATACCCATTTTTTTAAAGCGACAGTACTTACTTTGTTGTTTAATTTCAATATCTACTGGAGATAAGTATTGTATATCTGTTTTAGGCATTTTTTTCTTCTTTTATTTTTAAACTTAATTTCTTTTTTCTTTTTTCAGCATACTGAAGTGCAAATCTTTCTAATTTAATAGTTTGCCATCTGATAATACATTCTTCTCGTTTCATTTCAATTTCTAAATCATTAATGACATTACCTTCTGACTGAAATTCGATTAAATAATAAAATCCAGTTTTTTTCTTCTGAATTGGATATCTTAATTTTTTTAGGCCCCAATTTTCTTCATGGGTAACTTTTCCTTTTTTTGTCTTTATAAAATTGACAAATTTATTTACTGTTTCCTTTATCTGATCTTCAGATAAAACGGGAGTCATAATGAAAACAGTCTCATAGTTATTCATTTGTTATTATTTTAAGTTCATAAATTTTACGGACCGCAAATTTAATAAAATCATTCAATATAGAATAAAAAGATCTAGTTTTAATTTAGTGTAATATTTTTTTTCTGTTCTACAAGAAATGTTAGTTTTGTGTTTTCTAATTTTAAAATATAATTATAGTGTCAGATTTTGTTGTTTCAGCAAGAAAATATCGCCCATCATCTTTTGATGATGTAGTAGGTCAAACATCTGTTACCGAAACATTAAAAAATGCTATAACAAATAATCAACTAGCACATTCTTTTTTATTTTGTGGCCCAAGGGGAGTTGGCAAAACAACTTGTGCTAGAATATTTGCAAAGGAAATTAATCAATTCAACAATGAAGTTAATGTGGATGATTTTTCATTTAATATATTTGAATTAGATGCTGCATCTAATAATTCTGTTGAGGATATCAGAAATTTAACTGAACAGGTTAGAATTCCTCCTCAAATAGGTAAATATAAAGTGTATATTATTGATGAAGTCCACATGTTGTCAAGTCAGGCTTTTAATGCCTTTCTTAAAACATTAGAAGAGCCACCTAAACATGCTAAATTTATTTTAGCCACTACTGAAAAGCACAAGATTATACCTACTATTTTATCTAGATGTCAAATTTTTGATTTTAAACGATTATCAATTGCAGATATATCTAATTATCTAAATTTTGTCGCTAATCAAGAGGACATCAAAGTAGAACAAGAAGCGTTAAATTTAATAGCTGATAAATCTGATGGGGCCATGCGTGATGCACTATCATTGTTTGATCGTCTTGTTAGTTCATCAGAAAAAAAACTTACTTTCAAGAAAACTATTGAGCATTTGAATGTTTTAGATTATGAGTATTATTTTAAGATTACCAACGCACTTTTAGTTAATGATATTAGTACATTATTAAATTTATTTAATGAAATTATAAACTATGGTTTTGATGGGCAACATTTTGTAATGGGAATCTCTGATCACATGAGAGATTTGATGGTTGCAAAAGATTCAAGTACAATACAACTATTTGAAAAGGGTGATAGTTTGAAGTCTCTATATTTAAAGCAAGCAAAATTATGTGAAGTTAATTTTTTGATTACAGCATTAAAATTACTTAATGAATGTGATATTCAGTATAAAACATCTAACAATAAGAGGCTTTTGGTTGAGCTATGTCTGATGCGTATATCTTCAATTGGACAAAATGATATTGAAAAAAAAACACCTAAAACTTTTGAGGTTAACTTAAGTGTTAATGAAAAAAACAACTCCAACAAAGAACAAAAACAAAATTTAACAATTAATGTTTCTAAGAATAATCAACAAGATTTTAAAAGTGATGTTCAAAATAACAAAGCTTCAATGAAGTCATTAGAAAAACCTTTAAAGAACGTAAAAACTATTTCTATTACAGAAGCATTAAATAGTGAGTCTAAATCTATTGAGGAAGAAGATACTTCATCTAAGAGAAATGGTGATTTTTCTGAATTAGAAATGCATAATGCTTGGAATCAAATGGTTGATTTTGTAAAGGAAAAGGGGAAGGTTAATTTGTCAATCATTCTAAGTGCTTATGTGCCAGTATTAAAGTCTAATTTTATTATTGAATTTAATTTAGGCAATACGTCTCAATTAGAGATATTTGTTGAGGAAAAGTATCTTTTACTGGATTTTCTTAAAGATAAGTTGAAAAATGATCTTATCGACATAGTTACTGTTATAGTTGAGAAGGAAGAAAAAGATTTGGTATACACTAATAAAGATAAATTTAAAAAAATGTTAGAGAAAAATTCAAGCCTTGTTACTTTACAGAAAAAAATAGGTCTCGACCCTGATTATTAATTTAAAATTAAAATAATGAAAACAAAAGAAATTATAACCATTGTGTTAATAATAGCAGCAGCAATTTATTTCACAATTAATGCTAGAAAACAAATGAAAAAGATTGAAAATAATTATGAAGAGGTAGTAGGTGATCCACTAAAGGCTAGAATTTATACTTTAGAAAATGGTTTAAAGGTTTATTTAACATCTTATCCTGATGCACCTAGAGTGCAAACTAATATTGCTGTGCGTGCAGGTAGTAAGCATGATCCTAGTGATGCTACAGGATTAGCTCATTATTTAGAACATATGTTATTTAAGGGAACTAATATTTATGGAACATTAGATTATGATAAGGAAGCACTAATGTTAAAAAATATAGAAACGCTATATGAGGAATATAGATCTATTAATATGGATGATGTTAAAAATAGAGATAGAGTATGGAGAAAAATAGATTCTATTTCTAATGAAGCTGCAAAATTTGCTATTGCTAACGAATATGATAAGATGGTTAGTGGATTGGGAGCCAAAGGAACTAACGCGTATACTTCAAATGAAAAGACAGTATATATTAATGACATACCTTCTAATCAAATAGAGAGATGGTTAAAGCTTGAGGCAGAAAGGTTTCGAGCTCCAGTATTTAGATTGTTTCATACAGAATTAGAAACTGTTTACGAGGAGAAAAATAGAACATTAGATAATGATGGAAGAAAAATGTTTGAAGCATTGCTTGACGGTCTTTTCCCAAATCATCAATATGGACAGCAAACTACTATTGGGACTATTGAACATTTAAAAAATCCTTCATTATTAGAAATAAGAAAATACTTCAATAAGTATTATGTTCCTAATAATATGGCAATATGTTTGTCTGGAGATTTTGATTATGATGAAACGATAAGGTTAATTGATAAGTATTGGGGAGATTTTGAGAAAAAAGAGGATCCTGTTTTTGAAGTCATAAAAGAGGATCCTATACAGAGCCCAATCGTTAAAAATGTATATGGTCCAGAAGCAGAGAGATTATATATAGGCTTTCGTTTTGATGGGGCTAATAGTGATGATGCTAAAATGTTAACTATGGTAGATATGGTTTTATCTAATTCTACAGCAGGACTTATTGATCTTAATCTAAATCAAAAACAAGAGTTAATAGGTGGTGGTTGTTTTCCTTATGTTTTGGAAGATTATTCAATGCATGGATTTTATGGGACTCCTAAAAGTGGCCAAGATTTAGAAGAGGTCAAGGATTTACTTCTTGAACAAATAGAAGAAGTTAAAAAAGGAAACTTTCCAGATTGGTTAGTTGAAGCAATTATTTCAGATCTTAAATTGAATCAAATTAAAAAGTTTGAGACAAATAGTGGTAGAGCAAATGAATTTGTTGAAGCATTCACTTTAGGTGTTTCTTGGAATGATTTTCAAAATGACATGAATGAATTAGAGAAAATTTCTAAACAGGATATTATTGATTTTGCTAAAGCTAAATATAGTAATAACTATGTTGTGGTTTATAAAAGAAATGGAGAAGATAATTCCATAAGAAATGTAACTAAACCTACAATTACCCCCGTTAGTGTTAATAGAAAGGATCAGTCAGATTTTTTAAAGAATCTTTTGGCAGAGGAATCATCTAATATAGAACCAGTTTTTTTAAATTTTTCAAAAGATATTAAACGATCAGCTATTGGAGATGTTGAGTTAATATATAAGCAAAATTCTGAAAATGAGAGGTTTAAGTTGGATTATATATTTGATATGGGAACTGACAATGATAATAGATTAAAATTAGCAATAGATTATTTTAAATTTCTTGGAACAAATGACATGAATTCTCTAGCCAAACAAGAAGAATTTTATAAGTTAGGATGTGATCTCTCTGTAAATTGTACTGCTGATAAGACTCAGATTACATTATCAGGACTATCTAATAACTTTATTGCATCGGTTGCACTATTAGAAGATCTTTTAGTTAGTGTAGTTGGAGATGATCAAGCTTTAATGAATTTGAAATTAACTGAAATGAAAGCTAGAAGTGATGCAAAATTGAATAAACAGATTATTAGAAGAGCAATGACTAATTATGCAAGGTTTGGAGCAAATTCATCATATACAAATGTATTATCTGAGCAAGAATTAGATAGCCTTACATCTGCGGAGTTAGTTGACGTGATTCATAATTTGACATCTTTTAGTCATATAATTACTTATTATGGTCCAGAAGACATTAATAAAGTAGTTTCTGATTTAAATACATTACATAAAAGTCAGATTGGTCTTAATCCAGTTCCTCAGAAAAAAGATTTCGCCGAATTAGAAATGGATAAAGCAAAAGTTTATGTTGTTGATTATGATATGAAGCAAGCCGAGATTATCATTCAGTCAAAAGGAAATAAATTGGACATGAGTAAATATGCAAAGATTAAATTTCATAATGAATATTTTGGAGGAGGTATGAGCTCGATTGTATTTCAAGACATGAGGGAATCTAAAGCTCTAGCATATTCTGTATACAGTACTTATACAATTCCTAGAGATACTAGTAAGTCACATTATTTGTTTAGTTATATAGGTACGCAAGCAGATAAACTTGAAGAAGCAATGATAGGTATGAATGATTTGTTAATTAATATGCCACAAGCAGAAAGTAATATGAATAATGCTAAAGAGTCAATAGAGCAAAAAATTAGAACAGAAAGATTTACCAAATCAAGAATCATAGATGAATATCTCAGAGCGAAGAAACTTGGTATTGATTATGATGTAAGAAAGGATTTATATGATGTAGTAGAAACTTTTGATATGAATACTTTGAAAGATTTCCATGAAACTTATATTACTCAGGGAACAAGAGTTATAATAGTGTTAGGTAAAAAAGAAGATATAGATTTAGATATTTTGGCAAACTATGGAGAAGTAGAGTATTTGACATTAGAAGATGTATTTGGTTATTAGACAAGATTTAATTTAACAGATGAGTAAACCTAAAATAATTTATACAAAAACTGATGAGGCTCCAATGCTAGCAACACATTCGCTTTTACCTATTGTTAATGCATTTGTTAGTAAGGCTGGTATAGATTTGGAAACAAAGGATATTTCTTTGGCAGCTAGGGTACTTGCTGCTTTTTCTGAATATTTAAGAGAAGATCAAAAAGTTGAGGATGCTTTAGGCTTACTTGGTCAAATGGTAAAAAATCCAAAGACTAATATTATTAAATTACCAAATATTTCTGCTTCTGTTCCTCAATTGATAGCAACAATTGAAGAACTACAATCAAAAGGATTTAATGTTCCCTCTTATCCTGAATCACCTAATAGTGATGATGAGAAAGAAATTCATTTACGTTATAATAAAGTAAAGGGTTCAGCGGTAAATCCAGTACTACGAGAAGGTAATTCTGACAGGAGAGCGCCTAAAGCAGTAAAAAATTATGCTAAAGTAAACCCACACTCAATGGGAGATTGGTCTTCTGAATCTAGAACACATGTAGCTACAATGTCGTATGGTGATTTTCATAATAATGAGAAGTCAGTATGTGTAGAAAAAGCTACAAATATTAGTATTGAACTTTTTACTAATAGTGGAGAGGTAATTAAATTAAAAGAAAATGTAAATCTTTTATCAAATGAAATTATAGACGCAACAGTTATGAGCAGAGAGGCATTATTAAATTTTTTAAAATATGAAATTAATGATGCTAAAGAATCAGGAATTTTACTTTCGCTACATATGAAAGCTACTATGATGAAGGTCTCAGACCCAATTATATTTGGTCATGTTGTAGACACGTATTTTTCTGATCTTATAGATAAGCATAAAAATATTTTTAATGATTTAGGTGTAGATGTTAGAAATGGATTTGGTGATATAATAGATAAGATTAGTACACTTTCTGATGACAAAAGATCAGAGATTGAAGAGGATATTAATAAGGTCTTTAATAGTAATGCTAATTTAGCTATGGTTGATTCTGATAAAGGTATTACTAATTTACATGTTCCTTCTGATATAATTATAGATGCATCTATGCCTGCAATGATTAGAAATTCTGGAATGATGTGGAATAGAGAAGGAAAAACTGAAGATGTAAAGGCAATTATTCCAGATAGTTCATATGCTAGTGTTTATAGCGCAATAATTGATTTCTGCAAGAAGAATGGAGCTTTTGACCCAACCACAATGGGGACAGTACCTAATGTTGGATTAATGGCAAAAAAAGCTGAAGAATATGGTTCGCATGATAAAACTTTTGAAATTCAAGATGCTGGATTAGTAAAAGTTATAGATGCTGATGGAAATACTTTGATTGAACATATAGTTGAAAAGGGAGATATTTGGAGGATGTGTCAGACTAAAGATGAACCAATTAAAGATTGGGTTAAATTAGCTGTTAATAGAGCTAAAACTACAGGCTGGCCCGCTATTTTTTGGCTAAATAATGAAAGGGCACATGATGCCGAGTTAATTAAAAAGGTAAATGAATATATTAAGCTGCATGACACTCGAGGAATAGATATATCTATATTGGATCCATATCAGGCTACTAAATTCACATTAGATAGATTGCATAAAGGCGAAAATACTATTTCAGTAACAGGTAATGTACTTCGAGATTATTTAACAGATTTGTTTCCAATTTTGGAGCTTGGTACATCTGCAAAAATGTTATCGATTGTACCACTTATGAATGGAGGGGGGCTATTTGAAACAGGTGCTGGAGGATCTGCTCCAAAGCATGTACAACAATTTACCGAAGAAGGACATTTAAGATGGGATTCTTTAGGGGAGTTTATGGCTATTGTTGTTTCTTTGGAACATCTTTCTCAAACATTTAAAAATACTAAGGCACAGATTCTTGCTAATGCTTTAGATTTTGCTATAGAAAAAATATTAAAGAAAGGTAAATCTCCACAAAGAAAAGTTGGTCAAATTGACAATAGAGATTCTCATTTCTTTTTAGCAATGTATTGGGCAGAAGCATTGTCAAATCAAGATGATGATACAGAACTAAAATCTATATTTAAAGACCTTTTTAGTAAGATTTATAAAAATAAGAATTTAATACTATCCCAAATATTTGATAGTCAAGGAAATATTCAAGATATAAAAGGATACTATTTTCCAAGTGATTCTGCTGTTTCTAATGTAATGAGACCAAGTAATATTTTTAATGATATTATAGATAATTTTTAAGTCTATCTTAATAGCGCAAAATAATTTCAAGTAGTTCAGATTCCTTAATCCATTTATCTTTTTGCATTTATAGTTAGAATTTATTCTTTAAAGAATTGCTTGTCAAAGTTAATTAGGAATAGTTTTTTCGTTGATCTTGTTAAAGCAGTATATAACCATCTGAAGTAAGATTTATCCAACATATCTTCTTTAAAATAGCCTAAATCTACAAAAACATTTTCCCATTGACCGCCTTGAGATTTATGGCATGTTATCGAATATGCAAACTTTATCTGCAGAGCATTAAAAAATTCATTTTCTTTGATTTTTTTATTGATTTCTTTCTCTCCTTTGTAATCTAGACCAACTTCTTTGTATAGTTTTTGATATTGCTCATAAGTTATTGCTGGATTTTCAGATGTAAGTGTATCTAATAATAAGATAACATCTAATTCTTTTTCTTTAAAGTAATCTGTCATTTTAATAGTTGCTCTTGCAAAGTTAAATCCATAACGCTCAATTCTTTCTTTTATTCTTAATACTTCTACAATATCTCCATTAGCAATAAAACCTGCTTTACTTTCTTCTGATAGCCAATAATAGTTATTACGTACAACCATAAGCATATCTCCTGTAGATATTTCATTTTCTTGCCATCTTATTTTATTTCTTATTTGTTGATTGTATAAGTTTGCTCTTTTGTTAGAACGGCAAATTACAGTGGTATTTTGGACACCTCCATAGCTATAAGCAGTCTCTAGCGCATCTTGCAAATCTTCACCGGTTTTTATTCTTATCACATCATTATTAGTAATTAATTTTGGAAAAGAGTAATTATCTTTTATTATTCTATTTCTAATGTAAGTGGCGTTTTTAAGTATAAATGATTTTTCTTTTTGTCTAACCACTTCTGTTATTTTTTGAGAAATAACTTGTTTATGAAAATTAAGTTCTAATTTTTCTTCATCTAACGCAGGACTGATGTCAAGGTGAACAGGGGGTAGTTGTGCGGTATCACCAATTAGAATTAGTTTGCAATCCAAACCTAAATATACATATTTAATTAAATCATCTAATAGTGATCTGTTTCCAAACCCTTTGTCAGAATTTTCAGAAATCATAGAGGCCTCATCTACTATAAATATGGTATTGCTATGTGTATTATCTTTGAGTTTTATAAACGTATTTCCACTTTTATTTGTTTTTATCCAATAAATCTTTTTATGAATAGTACTTGCTGATTTTTTTGAGTATTTGGAAAGAACTTTTGCAGCTCTTCCAGTTGGAGCCATTAGAACAGATCTTTTACCTATTATTGGTAATGATTTTACTAATGTAGATACTAAAGTTGTTTTTCCAGTTCCAGCATATCCTTTTAGAATAAATATACTTTTATTGCCAATTGTAGCTACATAATCAGCAATGTTAGTAATACATTCATCTTGTTCCTTTGTGGTATTAAATGGAAAATGAAATCTTATTTTTTCTTGCAGCTTTTTACTTTTCATTATAGGATGTTAACTTCGGGCTCTAAAATAACACCATATTTTGCTTTTATTTTTTCTTTAATCATATTAGCGAGATCAAGAATATCTTTTCCACTTGCTTTACCATAATTTACAAGAACTAGCGCTTGCTTTTCATGTACGCCAGCATCACCTAAACGATATCCTTTGAATCCTGCATCTTCAATTAACCAACCAGCTGCTAATTTGGTATGTGTGTTAGAAATTTTATATGATATGATATTGGGAAATATATTTTTTAATTTCTTAAAATCGCTATTATTAATTATAGGGTTTTTAAAGAAACTCCCACTATTTCCTAATAGTTTTGGATTTGGAAGTTTTCTGTTTCTAATATTAATTACCGCTTCTGCAATAGATGCAGGAGAAGTATCTTTTTTTAAGCTTTTAAGTTCATCAGTAATTGCGCCATATTTAATATTGTTTAATGGTTTTTTACTGAGTTTGTATGTTACATATGTAATAACAGTCTTGTTTTTTAATTGATTTTTGAATATAGAATTTCTGTATTCAAATTTACATTCATAATTACTAAGTTCTTTTTTTAGTCCTGTACCTAGTTCTATATAATTAACTTTTGTAATAACATTTTTAACTTCTGTGCCATAAGCTCCAATATTTTGAATTGGAGATGCACCAACTAGACCTGGAATTAATGCTAGATTTTCTATTCCGGAGAGATCTTTTTGTATACTCCATAATACAAAATCATGCCAATTTTCTCCCGCACCAACTCTAACAGTTATGCTTACTTGATCTTCTGAAATTATATTTATACCATTAATTTTATTTGCAAGTATTACCCCTTCAAAATCTTTAGTGAAAAGGATATTGCTACCATCTCCTAGTATAAAAACAGATTTATCTTCTAATGACTTATTAGTTAATAATTTGATAAGTTCATTCTCTGAATTAAAATTTGAAAAAAGCCTTGCTTTTATATCTATGCCAAAGCTATTTAGGTGTTTTAAAGAATAATTATTCAATAACTTATTCATTGCAGATTACAAATTCATTTATCTTTTGATTTTCGCATTTAATAGTACGAGCCTTATATTTTTGGATTATTGAATAATCATGTGTTGCAATTATAATTGTTGTTCCTGCTGTATTAATTTCTTGTAATAATTCTATAATTTTTTTTGATTTCTTAGGGTCAAGATTTCCAGTTGGTTCGTCTGCTATAATTATTGAAGGTTTATTTAGTAAGGCTCTGGCAATAACAGCCCTTTGTTGTTCACCTCCTGATAATTCATGAGGCATTTTGTTTTCAACATTATTTAGATGTACATCTTTTAAAACTTCTTTTATTCTTTTATTAATTTTTTCTTTTCCTTTCCATCCAGTTGCTTTTAACACAAAAGCAAGGTTTTTAAAAATATTTCTGTCAGAAAGTAATTGTAAATCCTGAAATACAATACCAATATTTCTTCTTAATTCTGGAATGTTTTTTTCTTTGATATTTTCTAGGTTTATATTAGCTACTATAATCTTTCCACTACTTGCCTTAACATCAGCATATAATGATTTTAATAATGAACTTTTTCCACTACCAGTATCGCCAACTAAATATATGAACTCTCCTTGTTTGATTGTTAAATTAATATTATCAAATACTTTTTTTTCTGCTTGATATATATCTACTTTTTTTAGTGTTATGATAGAGCTGTTAATTTCTGTATTCATAGATTTTTCCGTATGGCATTTTTTCAAGTAGTTCCATAATCCCCTTAGATTCTTTTAAAAGATTATTTTTTTTCAATCCTTTTTCTTGTTGACTTAGTCTGAAGTATGCGCGTAGTGTCATGTTTTCATCTCTTATTTGAACAAAATCAGGTATTGTTTTAGTGCCTTTTATTTTTAATATGTATAACATAATTACAAATTAATATATTTCTTTATTTAATAATATATTTTTAAGTCATTAATTGTTAAAAAATTCTGTTGAAAACTTGAAAATACTGTAATATTAATACATTGTAAATTGTCTAAATTTAATTTTGTAATGTTAAGACTATTAAATATTTTTTTGTTTGTTTTCCTTATACCATTAAGCGTTGTTTGTCAGTTAAATAGATATAGTGAGGCTAATACATTATTTATTGCTGGAAGTTATAGCGCTGCACAATCATTATTTCAGGAACTAATGTCAGAAAATACTGAAGATCCTTTGCCTTTTTATTATAATGCTAAGTGCGCAAAGTATTTATTTGCTAATGATGCAATTGATTTATATGAAAATTTCCTTAAAGACTTTTCATATTCTTCATATCATCAAAGTGTATATGAAGAATTAGCTTTTCTTTATTTAAGAGATTTGGATTACAACAAGGCAATAAGTAATTTTTTGCTAATTGAAAATTTTAGTGATAAACCTTATTTAATATTTAATATTGCTTATTCTTATTTTAGTTTAGATTCTTTGAATAATGCTCAGTATTATTTTTCTAAAATTATAAATATTGAAAGTAAATATTCTATTCCAGCACAGTATTACTATTCTCATATAGCATATGAGAATAGATTATATAATTCAGCACTAGAAGGTTTTGAAAAATTAGTATTAGATGAAAAATTTGGTTCAATAGTTCCGTATTACATAGCTCAGATACATTTTTTTCAAAAAAATTATAGAGAATTAATATCATATGTTGAGCCAATTCTTAGCGATGTTATTTCATCAAGAAAATCAGAATTAAATCGTTTGTTAGCGGAATCGTATTATAGGACTGGACAATATAGCAAGGCTATTGATTTTTTTAATGAAATTTTAAGTGAACAAGAAGAAGTTGATCTTAATATTTATTTTTTACTAGGCAACTCTTATTTTTTAGAGAAAAATTATTTGGAAGCCATAAAATTTCTTGAAATAGTTACAGATGCACCAGATAGTACTATGCAGTATTCATCATATATTTTAGGAGCATCATATCTGCAAATAGAAAAATTTCATTACGCATTACAAGCATTTAAAAAAGCATCATCATATTCATTTGATTTGGAAATTAAAGAAGAAGCATTTTATAACTATTTAAAATTATTATATCAAATGGATATGTCATTTGACAACACATTTTCAGCATTTCAGCATTATTTGAATAATTATTTCACATACAAAGATGAAATTAATGACTTAGTTTTGAAAAGCTTACAAAATAGCTCAAAGCATCAAGAAGCATTTGATGCCTTGACTGATATAGAAACTTTAAATACAGATCAAAAAAAAGCATACCAAAGACTTTCATTTTATTTAGGTGTGAAAGAATATAATAAAGATAATTATAAAAATGCGATCAATTATTTTACTTTATCAAATAAGTATATTATTGATAAAGATATTTCATATATTAATAGTTTTTGGTTAGCAGATAGTTATTATAAAATAAATGATTTTGAATCTTCAATAAAAAAGTATATTGATTTGCCAGTGGAAAATGTTGGAGGTTCATTATATTATAGTTTTTTAAGAGAATATAACTTAGCTTATGCATACTTTAAGCAGAAAAAATATGATTTGGCAAATAAGTATTTCAGAAACTATGAGCAGGTAGTTTCTGATACAATGCGCTTACATGATACTTATTTGAGAATAGCTGATTGTTTTTTTATGCAAAGACAATATTCATCTGCAGAAAAGTATTATTCTAAAGCAATAGATTTTGGTTTTTTTGATATAGATTATGCTATATATAAAAGAGCTCAGTCTTTAAGTTTGCTTGCTAGATATTCTTCAATGGAAAATTTACTATTAACATTAACTAATGATTATACTTTATCTTCATATTATGATGATGCATTGCATGATTTGTCTCAGTTTTATAAACATCGTTCTAATGACAAGCTAGCTATTGAATATTATAACAAATTATTATCTCATACTAATGATGACAATTTTATAGCAAATGCACACTTAAGTAAAGGAATGATTTATTTTAAGAATAATAAAGTTGATGATGCTATTAGTGAATTTTTATATGTGGTTAATAATTTTCAAAGAACAATTTTTTTTAAAGAAGCTTTATCTGGTCTTCAGGCTGCGTATTTAAGTATAGGAAATATAGATAACTATTTAGAGATGATTGATACATTGCCACAATTTAGTATTTCTCAATCAGAGCAAGATTCATTAATTTATAATACAGCATTTATGAAATTTTCAGAAAATGAATTTCAAACAGCTGCCGTTGCTTTTGATAAATATATCAATCAGTTCGATAAAGGTATCTTTATTGAGGATGCGTTTTATTATAATGCTATTTCTTTGCTTAATTTATCTGATACAAGTAGAGCAATAGTGATGTATAAAAATTTGATTGAGAGTTCAGATTTATTATATATGAAGGAAGCCTTATGTTTTTTAGCGAGACATTATTATTCAAATAAAAATTATTCAGAATCTAATTTGTATTATCAAAAAATAAATAATCTGGATACTGATAATGCATTAAAAAGAGAATCAATAATTAGATTAATGTATATAAATGAATATGTTGATTCTACTAATGCATATAATTATGCAAAACAGGTGCTGTTGCTTTCAAAAAAAGATAATTGGCTTATTAGTAGGGCTAATCTTATCATAGCTAGATATCAATTTGAGCAAGGAAATTATTCAAAATCTAAAATTACATTTTCTAAAGTTTTAGAGTTGTCATCTTACGATGAAGGTGCAGAGGCAAAATATTATTTATCTTATTTAACATTTTTAGATGATAGTTTAGATTTGGCTGAGTCTATGATATTCCAACTGATTGATGAGTATTCAAATGACTATTTTATTGCTAAATCGTTTATACTATTGTCAGATATATATGTTATTAAAAATAATAATTTTCAAGCTAAGGCAACATTAGAAAGTGTAATTGAAAATTGTGAGATAGATGAGTTAGTTAATGTTGCTAGATTTAAATGGGAAATAATAGTTGAAAAAGAAAATGAAAAGAAAAAAGATGTTAATAATTCTTCATTTAGTTTTATAGAGATAACAGACGAAGATATTCAGTATACAATAGAGAATTATGATATTGATTTTAATGATACAATTAAAATTGAAAATGATAGCTTAAATACAATTATAGACTAATTATAAATGATGAAATTTTATTATATATTGATTGTTTTAATATTAGGTTTTTATAAACTTTTTCCACAAGATATAACTACTACTGAAATTAAGGTTGTAGAAAATTTTATGCCTACAATACTTGAAGCAGCTCGTTTGAATGAAAATGCTATTTTTTTAGATACTGTTAAGGCAAAAAAAACACAGAGTTTTAATATATTTAAAGTTCAAATAGATTCAGATTATAACACAAGACCATTAAGTCCAGCAAAAGTTAAATCACAAAAGATACCTCAGTTATTTAATAAGAGATTATCACTAGGGACAGGTTATAAAGTCACATCAAAATTTAATGCTGTTTATAACACAATTTATTCTAAAGATATTTCAAATGGAATAATTATTAATCATTTGAGTAATGATGCTTATGTTGAAGATAAATATGCTGGTAAGCAATTAGATAATATACATATGTATATAAAAAAAATACAGAATAATTTTACTATTAAGTCAACAATAGACTATAATCGTTTAGCCTTTTTTACTTACGGACAAGGTACATCAGACAAAAAAAAATATGATAATTCAATCACAAAAAATAATCCATATTTAAATCGTTTTTCTTATTCCAAATTGTTTTTTTCTTTACATAATAATCATAAAAAAAATAATTATGCCCCCAATAAACTTAGTTTTTTTATTACAGATTTAAATGAGTTTTCAGAAAATCAAATAAATTTAAAATCTTCGTTAGAAAAGAATTTAGATAGTTTACTTGTTTCATATAACATAGAATATAATAATTTTTTGAATTATAAAAATAAGGATAATGTTTTTGAGACTAAAAATGTACACACTATTAGTTTTACTCCGTCTACGTCAATAAATAAATATGCATTAAAAATAGAACTAGCCCTTCCTATTTACTATGAGTCTGAATTTTCAAAATTTAAAGTATTTCCACAAGTAATTTTAAATAAGCAACTGGTAAATAATGTTTTATACATTAAAGGGGGTTTACGTCATAGAAATTATCGTAATACTTTTAAATCTCTTTCTGAAAAAAATCCTTATATTCATTCGTTCGGAACAAATCAAAGTATTATTAATGATAGCATCATTTCTCAACAATTATTTACAACATATAATGATGAATTATTTTTTGCAATATCAAATATGTTATCTAAAAATGAATATTTACATTTTGAGTGTGCATATTTTAACATTAATAATTATCCTTATTTTAGTTTGATAAACAATGGATACTACAATAGATTTAAAGTTAACTATTTAGAGTCTTTGTCTCAATTTAGATTTACTGCAAAATACTCTAGAGATTTTGGAAGTCTAATTAAAACATCCCTATTATTAAAGTATTATAAAAGAGATAAGCAAGTAAATCATAAGGAAGATTTATTCGTGTATGTAGATTCTCAAATTAATTTGAGAGATAAAATTTATTTATCACCATCTCTAAATTATAAAACTAAAAGAATTTCTTATAATAGAGAGTTATCCCCTGTATTGCAATTTGATTTTAATATATTATATATTTATTCTAAGCAGTTGTCAGGATACCTCAATCTCATCAATCTAACCAATTCAAAAATTGAGATATGGGATTCATACAAGGATGTCGGTTTTAATTTAGTTCTGGGTGTAAAATATGCATTCTAAAAGTTATCAACTTTTGTTGAAAAATCAGCTTAAGTTCATAGTGCTTTATAACTTATTTTTTATCTCTAAAGCTGTATATTTGTATTAGATAAAAAAGAAAGAAAGAATAATATATATGGCAGATAGTAAAAATCAAAATTATAGTGCAAGCAATATTCAAGTTCTTGAGGGTTTAGAGGCGGTTAGAAAAAGACCCGCAATGTACATAGGTGATATCGGTTTAAAAGGACTTCATCATTTAGTATATGAGGTTGTTGATAATTCAATTGATGAAGCATTAGCGGGACATTGTACACACATAGATTGTTTTATAAACGAAGATAATTCAATTACAGTAAAAGATAATGGAAGAGGAATACCTGTTGGTATTCACGAAACAGAGGGACGTTCAGCATTAGAAGTAGTGATGACTGTTTTACATGCAGGAGGAAAATTTGATAAAGGATCTTATAAAGTTTCTGGAGGGCTTCATGGAGTAGGTGTATCATGTGTTAACGCGCTTTCAACTAGTTTAAGAGTTGAAGTACATAGAGATGGTAAAATATATGAGCAAGAGTATAGTGTAGGAGATCCTTTATATGATGTTAGAGAGATAGGGGAAACTGATATTACAGGTACTCAGGTTACATTTTCGCCTGATAAAACAATATTTTCAGATACTGTTTATCACTTTGATATTTTAGTTGCTAGATTGAGAGAATTAGCTTTTTTAAATAAAGGCATAAACTTATCAATTACTGACAAAAGAAGAAAAGAAAAATCTGGTGAATTTGTTAAGGAGCAATTTTATTCAGAAGGAGGGCTAAAGGAATTTGTTGCATTCATTGATTCAACACGAGATCCAATACTTGATGATGTAATACATATTGATGGAGAAAAAGATGGTGTTCCGGTTGAAGTTGCTATGGTTTACAATAGTTCATACACAGAAAATGTTCATTCTTATGTTAATAATATTAATACTCACGAAGGTGGAACCCATCTTTCAGGTTTTCGCCGAGGACTAACTAGAACACTAAAAAAATATGCCGATGAATCTGGTCTATTAAAAAAAGTCAAATTTGAAATCTCTGGTGATGATTTTAGAGAGGGATTAACTGCGGTAATTTCTGTTAAAGTGATGGAGCCTCAATTTGAGGGGCAAACAAAAACTAAACTTGGAAATAAAGAAGTTACATCTGCTGTATCCAAGTCAGTTAGTGATATGCTTACATTTTATTTAGAAGAAAATCCTGAACAAGCTAAGCGTATTGTACAGAAAGTAATTTTAGCTGCAACAGCCCGTAATGCTGCAACTAAAGCTAGAGAAATGGTTCAAAGAAAGAGTGTCCTTACGGGCTCTGGTCTTCCAGGAAAACTCTCTGATTGTTCTGAAAAAGACCCTGAGAAATGTGAGATTTTTTTAGTTGAGGGTGATTCAGCAGGTGGAACTGCTAAGCAGGGTAGAGATAGACATTTTCAAGCTATTCTTCCTTTAAGAGGAAAAATATTGAATGTTGAAAAAGCTATGCAACATAAAGTATTTGAAAACGAAGAAATTAAAAATATGTTTAAAGCACTTGGCGTTTCTATTGGAACTGAAGAAGATGAAAGAGCATTAAATTTAGAAAACTTGAGATATCATAAGGTTGTTGTTATGACTGATGCAGATATTGATGGTTCACATATTGCTACTCTTCTGTTAACGTTCTTTTTCCGTTTTTTAAAACCACTAATAGAGCAAGGATATGTTTATATAGCAACTCCTCCACTATATTTATTGAAAAAAGGCAAAGAAAAAAGATATTGTTGGGAAGAAAAACAAAGAGATGAAATTATTGATGAGATGAAGGGAGGTAAAGATGTAAACGTTATTATACAGAGATATAAAGGTTTGGGTGAAATGAATGCATCACAACTTTGGGATACAACATTAAACCCAGAATATAGAACACTTAAGCAGGTAACTATTGATAATGCTGCAGAGGCTGACAGAGTTTTTTCTATGTTAATGGGTGATGAAGTTCCACCAAGAAGAGCTTTTATTGAGGCAAATGCTAAATATGCAAATATTGATGCGTAGTTTAAATTATTAATTTTTAAAAAAAAATACATGAAAGTAACAGTAGTTGGAGCAGGTGCGGTTGGTGCGAGTTGTGCTGAATATATAGCAATAAAGAATTTCGCTTCTGAAGTGGTTTTAGTTGATATTAAGGAAAATTTTGCAGAAGGAAAAGCAATGGATTTGATGCAGACCGCTTCATTAAATTATTTTGATACAAAAATTATTGGATCAACAAATGATTATTCAATGACCGCTGGCAGTGATATTGCTGTAATCACATCGGGAATTCCAAGAAAACCGGGAATGTCAAGAGAAGAGTTGATAGGTATTAATGCAGGTATTGTAAAATCTGTATCTGAACAATTAATTAAGTATTCTCCTAAAATAATTTTAATTATTGTTAGTAATCCTATGGATACAATGACATATTTAACACATCAAGTTACAGGTCTTCCAAGTAATAGAATAATTGGAATGGGAGGAGCATTAGATTCAGCTAGATTTAAATATAGGCTTTCAGAAGCGATTAAATGCCCCTCATCAGATATTGACGGAATGGTTATAGGTGGCCATTCAGATAAGGGTATGGTACCTTTAACACGTTTAGCTACTCGCAATTCTGTTAGGGTTTCTGAATTTTTAACTGAAGAAAGATTGCAAAAAGTAGCTCAGGATACTAAGGTAGGAGGAGCAACATTAACAGGTATGTTGGGTACTTCTGCTTGGTATGCACCTGGAGCTGCAGTTAGTAGTATCGTTCAAGCTGTTGCATGTGATCATAAAAAAATGTTTCCTTGTTCAGTGTTATTGGATGGTCATTACGGACTTAAAAATTTATGTATTGGTGTTCCAGTGATATTAGGTAGAAAAGGTGTTGAAGAGATAATAGAGATAAAATTAAATAATGATGAGCTGGATTTATTAAAAACATCTGCAGATGGTGTTAAAAACACAAATAATCTGTTAGATTCTTTAGAATTATAATATTTTATAACTAATTTGAAAAAACTTATTATTTTTGCACTCCTAAATTTAAAACTATGAAAAAAGGAATACATCCAGATAACTACAGATTTTGTGTTTTTAAAGACGTTTCAACTGATTTTTCTATTTTGACAAAATCATGTGCTGAAACAAATGAAACTATAAAATGGAAGGATGGTAATGAGTATCCATTAGTAAAGATGGAGATATCATCTGACTCACATCCATTTTATACTGGTAAGGCTAAACTTGTGGATACTGCTGGAAGAATAGATAAATTTAAGAACAAGTATCAAAAATTTAAAAAGTAGCAACATATTTAACTATAATTTTAAAAGCCCACACTTTTGTGTGGGCTTTTTGTTAACTTTGCTATCATGAATATAATACTCTTTGATAATAATAGAGATAATTACTATCCATTATCACTTACTAGACCAATATCTTTTTTTAGAGTCGGTATTTTAACCATCAAACAAAAATGGGAAAAATATTATGGTTCTGTTTCAATCAAAACTATAGATTACTTGTCAGAGAAATTTCCATTAAATATTACAAATGATAACATTTGGGTTGATGCAAGTATAATCCCTTCAAATGAACTAATAAAAGAGTTAGATAATTTAAGGTCAGGTGAAGGATTAGTTAGAAATGGTAAATTAATTGTATTTAGATCTTCTAAATTTGATTTTAATAATATCAATAGAATTGAATCACATGCTGAATTTAATCAAATTAATTATTTATGGGATATTTTTACTTTTAACGGACAAGAGATAAACAATGACTTTAAGTTAATGTTTCAATCAAAACTTAATTCAGGTTGGCAAGGGCCAAATACAGATTTAGATAAAATTAAGAAAATAAACATTAATATTGGAGAAAATCCAGTTTATATTGAAGAAGGAGCAAAATTACAACAATGTATATTAAATACTACAAATGGACCAATATATATTGGTAAAAATGCTGAAATTATGGAAGGTTCAATAGTACGAGGTCCTTTTGCAATGTTAGATAATTCGGTGTTAAAAATTGGAGCAAAGATTTATGAAGCAACAACATTAGGGCCTTATTGTAAAGTGGGAGGTGAGGTTAATAATACTGTATTTTTTGGCTATTCTTCCAAAGCACATGATGGTTTTATTGGAAGCTCAGTTATTGGAGAATGGTGTAATTTAGGTGCAGATACTAATACATCTAATCTTAAGAATAACTATGAAGATGTTAAACTATGGAATTATCAAACCAAATCATTTAACAAAACAGGATTGCAATTTTTAGGTATAATTATGGGAGATCATTCTAAATGTGCTATAAACACTATGTTTAATACAGGAACATTAGTGGGAGTGAGCGCAAATATATTTGGATCTGGTTTTCCAAGAAATTTTATTCCATCTTTTAGTTGGGGCGGATCATCAGGATTTAGTATTTATAATTTATCAAAAGCATATAGTACAGCTAAAAAAGTTTTTTCTAGAAGAGAGTGTGTTTTTAATAATCAAGATGAAGCTATTCTTGAACATATTTTTAATTTAACTAAAAGTTTTAGAAAACAGTTTAACTGACAAAAATGGTTTTTTAAAATTGTGGCATAGTAATTGCATGAGTATAGTAATAAAGCAAATTATGACTAATAAACTTAATTTACAAACATTTAAACTATCTGAGTTAATTAACGAGGAAACAGACTTTTTTCCATTAATCTCCGATGAAGATGAAGCAAAGATATCTAAAGAAGATACACCTAGAGAGCTATCTATTCTTCCTTTGCGTAATACTGTTTTGTTTCCCGGAGTAATTATACCTATTACTATTGGTAGAGATCGATCAGTGAAATTAATTAAGGATGCTGAACAAAACAATAAAAGAATTGGAGTTGTTTCTCAGAAAGATTTTGCAACAGAATTACCTGAACCAACAGATTTAAATACAATCGGAACTGTTGCTCATATTTTAAAAACACTAAAAATGCCTGATGGTAATATTACTGCTGTTATTCAGGGAAGAAAGCGATTTAAAATAGATAAAATTACTCAAAACGATCCATATTTTAAAGCTCATGTTTTGGATTATAAAGAAGTTAAGCCAAAAAGCAACGACAAGGAATTTGATGCTTTAATATCTTCAATAAAGGATTTAGCTTTACGAATAATTAAGGAATCACCAAATATACCTGAAGAAGCTGCAATTGCAATTAAAAATATCAAAAATACTTCTTTTGTTATTAATTTCATTTCCTCAAATATGAATGCTAGCATACAAGAAAAACAAGCATTATTGGAGGAGGAGGACTTAAAGAAAAGAGCAATTGCAGTTTTAGAATTATTAACTAAGGATTTACAAGTCCTTGAAATGAAAAATAAAATTAGGTCTAAGGTTCAAACTGATCTAGATAAACAACAAAGAGAATATTATTTAAATCAGCAAATGAAAGCGATTCAGGAAGAATTAGGAGGAACTGGTTCTCAGAAGGAAATCGATGATATTAGAAAGCAAAGTCTTAATAAAAAGTGGAATAAAAATATTGCTAATTCTTTTGAAAAAGAATTAAAAAAATTACAAAGAATGAATCCATCTATGTCAGATTATTCAGTACAAAGAAGTTATTTAGAATTAATTCTTGAACTACCTTGGAATGAGTATACAAAAGATAGTTTTGATTTGAAAAAGGCTCGAGCTATCCTTGATAGAGATCATTTTGGATTAGAGAAAGTAAAAGAAAGAATTATTGAGCATTTAGCTGTTTTAAAACTTAAAGGGGATATGAAATCTCCAATTTTATGTTTGTATGGTCCTCCTGGTGTAGGTAAAACATCATTAGGTAAATCTATTGCTGAATCCTTAGGAAGAAAATATGAAAGAGTCTCTTTGGGTGGTTTGCAAGATGAAGCTGAAATTAGAGGTCATCGTAAAACTTATATTGGTGCTATGCCTGGTAGAATTATTAAGTCTATTAAAAAGGCTCAAACATCTAATCCTGTTTTTGTTTTAGATGAAATAGATAAGGTTAATCGAAATACACACGGAGATCCTTCTTCAGCATTATTAGAAGTTTTAGATCCAGAACAAACCGAAACCTTTCATGATAATTATTTAGAACTTGATTATGACTTGTCAAAAGTCATGTTTGTTTCTACAGCTAATACCTTAAATACTATTCAACCAGCTCTTAGAGATAGAATGGAAATAATTGAGATTAATGGTTATACTATTGAAGAAAAAGTTCAGATAGCAAAGAAGCATCTACTGCCAAAGCAGTTAATAGCACATGGCATAAATGATAAGAAGATTTTATTAAAAGATAATGTTTTAGAATATGTAATTGATAGATATACAAGAGAGTCAGGTGTTAGGTTATTAGAAAAAGTGTTAAGTAAACTAATTAGAAATGTTGCTAAATCTATTGCAATGAATGAATCTTTTTATGAATCTCCTAATAAAAAAAATATAGAAGAAATTTTAGGCCCACCAAAATATGATAGAGATTTGTTTATAGACAATTCTGTAGCTGGTGTAGTTACTGGTCTAGCTTGGACTTCTGTAGGAGGGGATATTTTATTTATTGAAAGTATTCTTAGTAAGGGAAAGGGAAAGCTTTCTGTTACTGGTAATTTAGGAAAAGTAATGAAAGAATCAGTAACTATTGCAATGGAATATTTAAAGGCTAATGCTGAAGAATATGGAATTAATTCAAATATTTTTGAAAAATGGAATGTTCATCTTCATGTTCCAGAAGGAGCAACTCCAAAAGATGGTCCATCAGCAGGAATAACTATGTTTACTTCTCTAGTATCTTCTTTTACTCAAAGAAAGGTAAAAGATAGATTAGCTATGACTGGAGAGTTAACTTTAAGAGGTAAAGTATTACCTGTTGGAGGAATAAAGGAAAAAATACTTGCTGCCAAACGTTCTGGAATATTTGAAATAATATTATCTTCTATGAACAGAAAAGATGTTTTGGATATTAATAAGAAATATTTAGAAGGAATGACTTTTCATTATGTAGAATCCTTAAAAGAGGTAGCTGATATTGCTTTGCTGTCTGAAAAAGTGGATAATCCAATAATAATAAATTAGCAATATTGTGTTTATACAATATTTTAAAAAAAATATAACTGTATGTTTTTTAATATTTTTACCTATAATTTCTTTTTCGCAATATGGGGCTGATAACTCATTTTCATCTATCAATATTGAAGCCTCAACATGTTCTGAGTCTATGGGTGGTAATGTTATTTCAATTATTAATGAAGATCTTAATATAGCTCAAATAGCACCATCATTATTAAATGTCAAATCAAATAACAAAATTGTATTTTCAGTAGTTGATTATTTTGCAGATATTAGTTTGTTAGGATTTGCATATGCAAAAGAGTATAAAAATTTAGGTATTTTTTCGATAGGAGTTAGATCTATTGATTATGGTGATTTTGAATATAATGATGAATCAGGTAATAATTTAGGTCAATTCGAAGCTAGTGATCAAATTATAACATTTGGCGGAAGCAAAAGAATAACTAAAAAACTAATTTTTGGAACAAACTTCAATTTTTTTAATTCACAATATGAATCATATACATCAACTGCAATTTATTCAAACATTTCTCTTACATATGATAATAATACTTTTGTTTCAACATTATTATGTAAGAACCTAGGTCGTCAATTAGATCCGTATACTAATAAAAGAGAAAATTTGCCATTAAATATACAGTTTTCTTTAAGTAAGCAATTAAAGTATTTACCTTTTAGATATGTTATTACATACAATTATTTAAATCAATTTGATATTTCATCACCATATAAGTTAAATTATCAAACCAATTTTGAAACAGGAGAATTAGAAACAATAGAAGAGAGTGTTGCAAAAAAAATATTGAGACATTTTATTATTGGTGGTGAGCTTAATCCATTTAAGAAAAATTTATTTCTTAGAGGTGGATTTAATTTTCAAAGAAGATTTGATATGACATTAATAACTTCTCCATATTTTGTAGGTTTTTCATGTGGTCTTGGATTTAATTACTCAAGGTTTCGATTCGATTTTAGTCGATCAAGTTATCATATTTCAGGAAATTTAAATAGTTTTAGCATCATTACTAATTTAGACAAATTTCAATTATAATGAGTTTAAATTTTAATATTGCAATTGATGGATATTCTTCGTGCGGAAAGAGTACCATTGCTAAGCAAATAGCATGTAAATATAATATGCGTTATATAGATACAGGTGCTATGTATCGTGCATTAACATTATTTTTTATGAGATGTAACATAATTTCAAATAAAAATGTGGCAATAAATAAATTGTTAGAAAAATTAGAGTTTATAGATATTGATTTTAAATATAATTTTAAAAAAAATAAATCAGAAACTATACTGAATGGAGAAAATGTAGAAGGTTATATAAGAGGATTTGAAGTTTCTAATAATGTTAGTATTATTGCACAGATTAAAGAAGTGCGTGAGAAATTAGTTACTTTGCAACAAAATATAGGTATTAAAAAAAATGTTGTAATGGATGGGAGAGATATTGGCACAAAAGTCTTCCCAAATGCAAAGCTTAAACTTTTTCTTACTGCAAGCTTAGAGGTAAGAGCGAGAAGAAGATATAATGAATTAAAAAAAAGTGAGGATGCAATTACTTTTAGTGAAGTATTAAATCATCTGATAGAAAGAGATAGGAATGATATTAAAAGAGAAATTAATCCGTTAATTCAAGCAGATGATGCTATAGTTATTGATAATTCAAGTATGTCAATGTATGAACAAGACTTATTAATAGAAAGTTTGATAAAAAAAGTTAATGATGGAAGTTAATATTGATAAATATTCAGGTTTTTGTTTTGGAGTTGTATATGCAATTCAGATGGCTGAAGACGTTTTGGAAAAGGAAAAAAAGTTATATTGTTTAGGAGATATTGTTCACAATAACAAGGAGGTTGACAGATTACATAATATGGGGTTAGAAATTATCACTCACGATGATTTAAAAAATCTATCAAATTGCAAAGTTTTAATTAGAGCCCATGGTGAACCCCCATCAACATATAGTACTGCATTAAAAAATAATATTCAATTATTGGATGCATCATGTCCTGTTGTTTTAAAGTTACAACATCAAATCAAGGAAGGTTATGAAGAAATTAAAGAAATTGATGGGCAGATTATTATTTTTGGTAAAGAGGGACATGCTGAAGTAATAGGTCTATTAGGGCAAACAAAAAATACAGCTATTGTTGTCAAGACAGCTGAAGATCTTGAAAAAATAAATTTTTCAAAACCTATATATATATACTCTCAAACAACAAAAAGTCCAGAGGCTTACAAAGAGATTATAAATTTAATTTCTAAAAAAATAAAAAATCATGGTGGTGATAATGTAAAATATGTAGTACATGACACACTATGTAGACAGGTTTCAGGTAGAGAGCCACAACTTAAAAATTTTTCTAAACAGCATGATGTTGTAATTTTTGTTAGTGGAAGAAAAAGTTCTAATGGTAAAATGTTATATAGATCATGTAAAGAAGAAAATAATAATTCATATTTTATTTCAGACATCGACGAATTGAGGTCTTCATGGTTTACAAATGTAAAAACTGTTGGAATATGCGGAGCTACCTCAACTCCAAGATGGTTAATGGAAGATGTTCAAAAGGTTATTATGAATATATATTAGTATTGATATTTCATTTTAAATTAAAATTGTACTTTTGCAAGCCTTTTTTAGTGTTTTTTAAAGGATAAAAAAGGCTTTAGTTTATAAATTAATTTCTTCTAAAAAGTATACACTATAATCCTTGCTACTTTTTAGGATACAAATGCAATGACAAAAATATGTCAAAAGAAAAAATAAAGAAAACAACAAAGAGAACTAAAAAATCTGTTAGTAAAAATGATGATAAGGTTACTAAAAAAGCTCAGGTAAGTACAGATATTAAAGAAAAGAAAGATGATATCATTAATATTAATAAAGAAAATATAAAGTCAAATATATTGTCAAAAAATGAAGATTTTGATTGGCAATCATTAGATCAATCTGATTCATATTCAGAAAAAGAAAGAAGTGAATTAGAGAATGAATATAATCAAACATTACCAGAAGTTATTGATAAAAAAGTAATTGATGGAACAGTTGTTATGATTACTGATCGCGAGGTTGTTGTTGATATTAATTTTAAATCAGATGGTATAATTAGTTTTAATGAGTTTAAATATAATACTGATTTAAAAATTGGAGATATAGTTGAGGTTTTAATTGAAAAACAAGAGGATAAAAACGGACAATTAGTTTTATCACATCGTAGAGCTAGAGTATTAAGAGCATGGGAGAAGGTAAATGTAGCATTAGAAAAATCAGAAGTAGTTAATGGTATAATAAAAAGCAGAACAAAAGGAGGTATGATAGTAGATGTATTTGGAATTGAATGTTTTCTGCCTGGTTCTCAAATTGATGTAAAACCAATTAGAGATTATGATGAGTATGTTGGAAAACAAATGGAGTTTAAAGTAGTTAAGGTTAATGAGTCTTTTAGAAATGTTGTTGTGTCTCATAAAGCTCTTATTGAAGCAGACTTGGCAGTTCAGACTAAAGCTGTAATGTCAAAATTAGAGAAAGGACAGGTATTAGAAGGTTCAGTTAAAAACATTACATCATATGGAGTTTTTGTTGATTTAGGAGGTATAGATGGCTTAATACATATAACAGATCTTTCATGGGGCCGTATCTCTCATCCAGAAGAAATTGTTTCTTTAGATCAAGTTATCAATGTTGTAATTCTTGATTTTGATGAGGCTAAAAGTAGAATCCAGTTAGGTTTAAAACAGTTAGCTGAGCACCCATGGGAAAGTTTAGATCAAAACTTAAAAGTAGGTGATGAAGTTGAAGGAAAGGTTGTAGTTGTAGCTGATTATGGTGTTTTTGTTGAGTTGCAAACAGGAGTTGAAGCATTATTACATGTTTCAGAAATGTCATGGTCTACACACTTAAGAAGTGCAAATGATTTTTATCAAAAAGGAGATTCAGTTAAAGCTCAGATATTAACTTTAGATAAAGAAACTCGTAAAATGTCTTTGGGAGTAAAACAAATGACTCCAGATCCATGGTCTAATATTGAAGATAAGTTTCCTGTTGGATCTAAGCACGAAGTTAAGGTAAGAAATTTTACCAACTTTGGTATTTTTGTTGAGCTTGTTGAAGGAGTTGATGGTTTGGTACATATTTCTGATCTTTCATGGACAAAAAAAATTAAGCATCCAACAGAGTTTACAAAGGTTGATGCAAAATTAAATGTAATTGTTTTAGACATTGATAAAGAAAATAGAAAAATTAGTTTAGGTCATAAACAATTAGAAGAAAATCCTTGGGACAATTATAAAAAACAGTTTATTCAGGGTAATGATTATGAAGGAACTGTCAAGGACGTTTTCGATAAAGGTGCTGTCGTTAAACTTTCAGATGAAGTTGAAGCTTTTGTTCCAAAGAGACATGCTGCTAAGCAAGATGGTTCAATTATGGTTTCAGGAGAGGTTTTAGAATTTAGAGTACTAGAGTTTTCAGTTGAGAATAAGAAAATTCTCGTTTCTCATACAGCAACTTATACTGATGAGATTGTTGCTGAAAAGAAGAAAAAGATTGCATCAACAAAAAAAGTTTTGAAGCAGCTTGAGGTTAACAAACAACAGTCGACTCTTGGAGATTTAGAAGGATTAGCTGATTTGAAAAAGGACTTGGATAAAAAATAATTTTTAGACCCCATTTTTTGGGGTTTTTTTTTGATATTTTTGTTAATATGATAAATCAAAGAAAATTGTTAGGAAAAGAAGAAATAAAGTTAACAATAAGAAGATTGTGTCAGCAGTTAATAGAAAATCATTCTGATTTTTCCAATACAGTTTTAATCGGTATTCAACCAAGAGGCTCATTGTTGTGCAAACGGATTATATCTGAGTTGCAATTAATAGATAAATCACTAAATATAATTAGTGGTAATATTGATATTTCTTTTCATCGAGATGATATAATGAGAAGGGACCAGCCTATTGAACCGAAATCAATGGATATAGATTTTAATGTAGAAGAAAAAAATGTTGTTTTAATTGATGATGTATTGTTCACTGGCAGAACTATCAGGTCTGCTATGGATACTTTAATGTTATTTGGTAGAGCAAATAAGATAGAGCTTCTAGTCTTAATAGATAGAAAGTATAGTAGACATTTGCCAATAGAGCCTAATTATGTAGGAAAGACAATTAACACTCTTGATTCCGAAAAAATTATTGTTGAGTGGAAAGAAATATCAGGTCAGGATAAAATTTTAATTTTAAATCATGATTAATAATATATTATCTGTAAATCATTTACTTGGTATCAAACACTTAAATAAATCTGATATAGATTTAATTTTTCAAACAGCAGATAATTTTAAAAAAATAATAAATCAGCCAATTAGAAAAGTCCCTTCTTTGAGAGATATAACAATTGCAAATCTTTTTTTTGAAAATTCTACAAGAACAAAGTTATCATTTGAATTAGCTGAAAAAAGACTTTCAGCAGATATTGTTAATTTTTCATCATCATCATCATCATTAAAAAAAGGAGAAACCTTGTTAGATACAGTAAATAATATTTTAGCAATGAAGGTTGATATTATAGTTATGCGTCATCCAAATCCAGGGGCATCAGTCTTTTTGTCTAGAAATATTGATGCTACTATAATCAATGCTGGTGATGGCGCTCATGAGCATCCTACTCAAGCTTTACTTGATAGTTATTCCATTAGAGATAAAAAAGGAAGTGTAAAAAATAAAAAGATTGTTATTGTTGGAGATATATTGCATTCACGTGTTGCTTTATCTAACATATATTGTCTTCAAAAACTTGGTGCAGAAGTAAAAGTATGTGGACCATCATCTTTAATGCCAAAATATTTAGAATCTTTAGGAGTTACACATTTTTCTAGTATTAAGGAAGCTCTTGAATGGTGTGATATAGCTAATGTTTTAAGAATTCAACTTGAAAGACAGGATGTTAATTATTTTCCATCACTGAGGGAATATAGAATGATATTTGGTATAAATAAGGAATTACTAGATTCGTTAAGTAAAGAAATAATTATTATGCACCCAGGTCCAATAAACAGAGGAGTTGAATTAACTTCTGATATAGCTGATTCAAGACATTCAATTATATTAGATCAGGTTGAAAATGGTGTGGCAATACGTATGGCTGTACTCTACTTATTAGCAACAAAGAAAAAAAATAGGTAGTATAATATGAATATTAAAGAAAGTACTTTAGTTTTTAGATTAGGCAATAATGATAATATTGTAAAAAATGATACAAAATCTAAAATTAAACATTTTATTGCTGATTTAGATGGTCTTGATTTAAACTTAGTTAATAAGATTAAAGATAAATTACTTATATTTGCTCAAAGCATCGATAAAGAAAATGGTTCATTTGTAGTTGTGTATAATATTTCTTTTGATGATGAGTTAGTTATTGTTCCAACAATACAAGAGGCTTATGATTATATTGAAATGGAGGAATTAGAAAGACAATTAGAATTCTAAAAAATTATAAAAATGAAAAAAATTATACTGCTGTTTACATTAATGTGTGTTGTGTTTTGTTTGAGAGCTCAATCTCAGGGTTGTACTCCTGACCCTCAATATAGTGCCGCGGGAATTTATCCCGATAGTGCGACAAATTTATCAACTGCTTATGTTGGACAGCCATATTCAGAAAATATTACTATAATAACACCAAATGATACTGATGTTGTATTTAATGGATTGAATCTTAATGTAACAATTGATGATATTGTATTAACCTCTGTAACTGGTTTACCTAGTAATTTTGATTACAGTTGTGACCCACCTAGCTGTTCATTTTCTGGAGGTTCTATTGAATGTGCAGAGTTATTTTCAACTACAAATCCTACAGCTTCAGACGTAGGTGTTTATCAAATTGTGTTTGAGACTACTACAAGTGTAAGTGGAATTCCAATTCTTGGAACAACTACACAAGACGATGTAATAGATTATTATTATCTTGAGATTAGTAATACTACATCAAGTCTTAATATGTTGAAAGATTTTACATTTGAACTTAAAGATGTGTATCCAAATCCTGTCACTAATAATATTAATATTCAGTTTATTTCAGGAATTAACAAAGAAATTGTTTTTAGTATTTATAATCTTTTAGGAGTTGAGATTGAGACTAGAGTTTTGACTGCTAAAAGAGGTGTAAACGATATTCCATTAAATACTATTTCATATCCAGATGGCATTTATTTATATTCGATCAATGACGGCTATAATAACTTGACTAAACGAATGATTGTAAAGAATTAATGTCATTTAAATTAACTGTTTTAGGTAGTAGCTCTGCCATACCCACTATACATAGACACCCAACCGCTCAATTATTAAATGTTAATGAGCGGTTTTTTTTAATTGATTGTGGTGAAGGAACTCAGGTTCAACTAAGAAGATTCCAATTAAGTTTTCAAAGAATAAATCATGTTTTTATAAGCCATCTACATGGAGATCATTACTTTGGTCTAATAGGATTAATAACTAGTATGCACTTATTAGGAAGGAATAAAGACTTACATATTTACGCTCATAAAGAACTACAGGAAATTATTGAAGTACAATTAAGTGCATCAAACACAGAATTAAATTTTCCTTTGTTTATTCATAATATTCCAGAAAATGAAGAAGTTGTATTGTTTGAAGATGATAATATTCAAGTTAAAAATTTACTCATGAACCATACGATTAAATGTTCAGGGTTTTTATTTAAAGAGAAAAAAACTAAGCGTAAGGTTATAAAAAAAATGATTGAAAAATATAATGTACCTTTTAATAAAATAGAAAGTTTGAAGAATGGTGCAGATTTAATTGATAATAATGGTAATATTATTTTAAATAGTATTTTAACAGATAAAAATACAGATCCATTCACTTATGCTTACTGTACTGATACAAGGTTCACTGAGCAATTAATTGATAAATTAGAAGGAGTAAAATTATTATATCATGAAACTACTTTTATGCATGATTTAAAAGATAGGGCTGATAAAACAGGTCATTCTACTACAATAGAAGCTGCAACTATTGCAAAAAAGGCTAAAGTTGATAGACTTTTAATTGGACATTATTCACAAAGGTATAGAAATTTAGATAAACTTTTATTAGAAACAAAAAGTGTATTTAAAAATGTTGATCTTTCGTTTGCGGGTTTGGAGATAGATTTTAAATTATTATAAAATTTATTATTAATATCTTTGTAGTATTGTTTTGATTTTATGAAATTCATTAATACACTACTTTTTTTGATATTAACTTTCCTTCAGACAAATGCCCAGTGTCTAGGAGGTCAACTAGGAGGATTTACACAGTCACTAAATTGTTATAACGATAGTGCTGGTATTTTTACAACATCAAATCCCTTAGTTACTATTATGTCCATTGATCAATGGCAGTTTAAACCTTTTTCTCAACTAGGCTCTACTTCATATATGGATATAGATACAATGAATTTTCTAAGTCTCAGTGCTAACAAAGATACTTTGTGGACTAAACGTTGTGGTTCTTTTAGAGTTTTTCACACATTCGATGATGGAAATACAATTTCTAGTGGATGCAGTGAATTTATTATTGGTTGCAAGTTAACTATTGGTCAAGGCCAAGATGATATTTTATGTAATGGGGACTCTTCTGGAGTTTTGAAGAGACCTGTTTTTGGAGGTGACCCATTTTTAGATAATACAGTTCCATATTATTTGTTTCAGTGGATCTTTGCAGAAGATAGTTTAGGTACAAATAGTTTTTATTATTTAGATACTATTGACATTTTACAAAATGTTAGTGCAGGTTGGTATAAAACTATAGTTACTGACTCTTTAAATTGTTCCGATACAATCGGATTTATAGAATTTAAAGATCCTGCTATAATTGATATCGATACAATATCAGTTCAGCCAGTTTTGTGTAGAGGAACTAGTTCTGCTGCGATTTCATTACAAATATCAGGAGGTAATAAATATAATTTAAATAATAAATATTTTTACTATCTATTGCTAAATGGAGACACAATAGGTTTTTCTGACACTATAGGTGCATCTAATAATTTTACACATTTGTCTCCTTCAAATATAAATATGCAGGTGTTTTATAAGGATTCAATAAAGTTTGATAGTCTTTCATCTGGTGAATATTTTTTTCATGTAATTGATTCAAATTCCTGTTTAATGGTAGATACTTTTTTAATTGAAGAATTACCAGAAATTGAGGCTTTTTCTTCAACGAATCAGCAGTTGATTTGTAATTCAGACAGTTCATACCTATTCATTGATAGTATAAATTTTATAGATAATAGTATTTATGGATTTGGATATAATTTAATTGAAGGTATACATATGGACTCGATTTATGTTTCTTCAGGAACATATCCAATTTATATTCAGGATACAATAAATGAATGTATTGATACTGCATTTGTCACTTGTACTTCACAATCTGATATTTTGATTTATGAAACTATCACAAATATTAATTGTTATGGAGATACAACAGGAAAGGTTTTAATAGATTCTATTGTTGGAGGTATACAACCTTATGACATTTACTGGGGAAACATCAATAATTTGGCATTATCCTCAGGAACATATCAGCTAAATGTTATTGATTCAATTGGTTGTGTACAAAAAAAAATATATACAATAACTGAAAATGATATAATTTCATGTGATTCAGAAAAATATAATCCATCATGTTTTGGTATGAGTGATGGAAGTATTGCCATAAATTTATTTGGAGGAGTAGGGGATTTAAATTATTACTGGTTACATAGTTTATCTTCTAATGATTCAATTTTTGGTTTAATTAGTAATACCTACTCTTTAATTGTTACTGATTCTTTAAACTGTATGGATACTTTTGATATTTTTTTGAATGAACCAGATAGTCTATTAATAGATCCAGGTGACTATCAAAGTCATTTAAATTGTTTTGGGATACTTACACCAGTTAATCTATTAATTTTAGGTGGTACACCACCATATAATATACTTTGGAATGATGCAGACACAAATCAAAGTAGAGTACTTACTGCAAATAGTTATTCTGTTAGCGTTAATGATAAAAATGGATGTTTATCATTTAATAATCAGATTATAATTAATCAGCCAGATTCATTAGTAATCGATATTTATGCTACTCAAAATTCGTGTTTTGACGATGCTACTGCAACTGTATTTGTTCAAGGAGGTTCTGGTGATATATCATTTTTATGGAGTACAGGAGACACTACTCAAACAATTGATTCTTTATCAAGTTCAATCTATTGGGTTGTTGTTACAGATTCATGTGGAAGTTCAGTTTCAGATACTGTTTATGTTGATGATTATAGTTTAACAACAAATGTATATTATATTGACTCAATTCATGCAGCTACAGTTGAAGTTTTAAATACAACATCTATTGGACCATTTAACTACTATTGGCAAGATTCTACTGGAGATACTATATCTCAGGGGATATATTCAGAACCATTATGTGAAGGAAATTTCTATGTTACAACTGTTGATTTGTCAAATGGTTGTTCAGTCTTTGATACATTAAATGTAGAATTTTTTCTACCTCTTTATACATTGCTTGATATTTCTAATACAACAGTACTAGATGATATAGAACTTTGGGGTGGGGAACCTTACACTTATTTATGGGATAACGGATCTATTGCTCAGCATGCTGATATTTGTCCTGGAGAACATTGGGTTGAAGTAACAGATCAATTTAATTGTACGTTAAGAGAAGATTTTGAAATACCTGAATATATTGTTTCATTAGACCCACCATCTGTTTTAGTTGAATGTAATATTGAAAACTTAGATGTTGAGTTGGAAGCTATTGTTTCAGGAGCTACTGAGCCATATTCTTTTGATTGGAGTAATGGATTGACTGATAATCCAGTTAATATTGGACTTTCACCTGGTAATCTTGATTTAACTATCACAGATGCTAATGGTTGTATTAAGGATACATCATTAACTATTTTGTCAATAACAGAAGAATGTGTACCTAATATATTTTCTCCTAACGGAGATAATATAAACGATACTTGGAATCTTGAAGATACTTTTTTATTTAGTGATTCAAAAGTTAAAGTGTTCGGAAGATATGGTAAGTTAATTTATCAATCTGTAGGAAACAGTAGTCAATGGGATGGTACTAATCAATCTGGTAGAAATGTGCCAGCAGGAGTATATTTTTACTCTATTGAAATAGGTCATGGATTTGACCAAATTAATGGAACTGTTACAATTTTGAGATAAAATTAATTATATCTTGTCTGTTTTTAGGATTGAACCATTTTGTTTTTTTATCTTTTTTAAACCATGTAATTTGTCTTTTTGCTAGTCTTCTTGTATTTCTTTTAATTAGTTTTATTGACTCATCTAGATTATTTTTACCATTATAGAATGCAAAAAGCTCTTCATATCCAACAGTTTTAAGTGCATTATGATTATTGAAAGGTACAAGTGATTTAACCTCATTTAAAAGTCCTGATACAATCATTTTATCCACTCTTATATTGATTCTGTCATAAAGTAAATTTCTTTCTAGATCTAAGCCAATCTTTATGATTTTGAAAGGTCTTTTTTTTATTTTATTTTTTCTCAGATTAGAAATCTTTTCTCCAGTTGTTTCATATATTTCTAATACTCTTAATAATCTTCTATGATTTTTATTGTCACAATTGTTATAAAACACAGGGTCAATAATTTTTACCTTTTGTTGAAGCCACGAAAGACCATTTTTATTAAATTTATTATTTACTATGTTACGAGTTTTTTCAGAAATATTTGGCATCTTGTTAAATCCTTGACATAATGCATCAATATACAGACCAGATCCTCCAACCGCAACTAAATGATCATTACTTTTGAATAATTTAGTAATTGTTTTGATTGCATCTATTTCAAATAATCCTGCATTATAATTTTCTTTGATTGATTTATGATGAATAAAATGATGCTTTACATTTTTAAGTTGATTTATATTTGGTGGTGCAGCTCCAATTTTAAGTTCTTTATAGAATTGTCTAGAGTCGCATGAAATGATCTCAGTATTTAAATATTTTGCTAAATGGATACTAAGATCAGTTTTCCCAACACCTGTTGGTCCAACAATAACAATAAGATTATTCATAATAATCTATTTGATCTGCATCATTATTATAATTATGATTTTCATCTTCTATATCAAATTTTAATTTTGGTGCATTTTTTGGAATTTCACCTATAGATTTTATACATTTAAATGACTTAATAGAGCTTTGTTCTTCTTTTTTAAGTGTAATAAGAAAACGCCACATTTTCATAAAATCATAAACATATATAACTTGATCTCCTTCATTGGCTAAGACAGATGAGATTTCATAATTCCGCATTTCTATTAAATCTTTGTCTTCAGAATTAAAATTTAGTAATGGTATTTCTTGTCTAGTTTCTAATTTATTATTTACCGTGTAAAATGATGCTAATTCATTTTTCTTTAATCCAAAAACATCAATTATACTATGATGTAAAAATTCAAGATTTTTTTTTGGGTTTATTTCAATTTCACGAATGACATCATCTTTATGTTCTAGATTTATCTCAAGTATTTTTTTCATTCTATTGTTTTTAGATTTAACTCTTTTGCTTTAATTATAATATATTTTAAAGCATCCTTTTTATTATTTTTTACTTCCCCATCTAGAATAGCCTCTTTAATAGCTGATTTAAGAATTCCTATTTCTTTACCAGCTTTAATATTAAATAATTTCATGATTTCATTACCATTAATTGGAGGTTGAAAATTTCTTATATGGTCTTTTTCTTCAATATCTTTTATTTTTTTTCTTAATAGCTTAAAGTTATTTAAATATTTTTTTACTTTTTCTGGATTTTTAGAAGTAATATCTGCATCACAGAGTGTCATTAAGTCATCAATATCTTCTCTAGCATCAAAAAGTAAACGTCTAATTGCAGAATCAGTTACTATTTCTTTTGCTAATCCAATAGGTCTTAAATGTAGTTTCACTAATTTTTGTACGTATCTCATTTTTTCATTTAGTGGTAATTTAAGATTTCTAAAAATTTGTGGAACCATTTTTGAACCAATAAAATCGTGGGCATGAAATGTCCATCCAATATTTTTATCATATTTTTTTGTTTGTGGTTTAGCAATATCATGTAGAATAGCGGCCCATCGTAACCATAGGTTATTGGTATTTTTACTAATATTTTCTAGAACTTCTAATGTGTGAATAAAGTTATCTTTATGACTATGTTTTCCAATAGTTTCAACTCCCTTAAGATTGACTAATGATGGAAAAAATTGATCTAATAATTTATTTTTTAATAAAAGATTAAAGCCTCTTGATGGATTATTGCATAAAATAATTTTATTTAACTCATCAGTAATTCTTTCTTGAGATACAATTTTTAATCTTTCAGCATTTTTTTTAATTGATTCTGTGGACTCTTTTTTAATCTCGAATTCTAGCTCAGTAGCGAATCTAATACAGCGCATCATTCTAAGTGGATCATCAATATATGTGATATTTGGGTCCAAAGGTGTTTGTAGTATTTTATTTTGCAGATCTTTCTGACCATTAAATGGGTCAATTAGTTTCCCAAAAGAGTCTTGATTTAATTGAATCGCCATAGCATTAATAGTAAAATCTCTTCGACGTTGATCATCTTCTAATGAACCATTTTCAATAGTTGGTTTTCTGCTGTCTGAACGATATGATTCTTTTCTAGCACCTACAAATTCATAATGTTCATTTTTATACTGAATCATTGCAGTACCAAACCTTTTAAATATTTTAAACTTAGCATTATGGCCAAGTTTATCAGCTATTTTTCGAGCTAAAATAATACCACTTCCCACACAAACAAAATCAATATCTGTTTTTTCTTTTTCTCTCTTAAGTAACAAATCTCTTACCCATCCTCCTACTACAAATGTTGGATAATTTAGTTTATCACTTTCTTCTTTTATAATTTTAAAAATAGGATTTGTTAAGTATTCGGAATAATTCACTATCTTATTTTTTTTATAGTATTATCTTTATTTATCATTATAATGTTTGATGCTTTAGTCATTTTATCATTATGTCGTAAATTTACTACATAATCAACATTTTCTTTGATTTGATTAGAAATTTCACTGAATTTAGTAGCAATTTTTTCTCCACTAATATTAGCTGATGTTGAAACAAGAGGTTTTTTTAGAATTGAAATAATTTTTTGACAAAAAATATCATTTGGAATTCTAAATGCAGCAGTTTTATTTTTTGTAATTACACCATTCGATAATCCTCTTACATTGTTAAAAATATATGTTGTGGGATCTTTTGTATTATAATTTAATAAATTAAAATCATCTGTATATCTAGCTAGCATTATTTTATCAGATACTAATGAAATTAGAGGTTTATTTATATCTCTTTTTTTTATCTGGAAAACTTGATTAACAGCTTTTTGATTAGTTGCGTCACAACCAATTCCCCATATTGTATCAGTTGGATAAAGAATAACACCACCATTTTTTAAAATTTCTATGCAATTATGTATTTCTTTTTCTAATTTATTTAATTTAAATTTTTTCATAAACTGAAATTATATTTTTTGCAATATTAATATCATTAAACTTTTTAGCGTGTTTAAAGCCTTCAGCTATAACTTGATTTCTTTTATTTGGATATTTTTGTATTTGAACAATTGCCTGTTTTATTTCTTTATGACATAATGGATTTATATATATTGATTCTGGACCACCAGATTCATAAAAGCAACTTCCTTTTGATGTAATTACAGGGATTTTAGAATATAGGGCCTCTAAAATAGGAATACCGAATCCTTCAAAAACAGATGGATAGATTAACATTTCAGCATTTTGATAGATAGCAGCCATATCTTCTAATGGAATTTTAGAAAGGAAAAAAACTCTATTCACTAAATTATTATTTTTAATATATTTCATGCAT
>Ga0160423_10000108_pt1 | contig 58048 bp, 58 predicted proteins | sample CRUFie14St8metaG_FD_108191 | JGI IMG/M metagenome (GOLD analysis project Ga0160423, IMG submission 108191) | Marine microbial communities from the Costa Rica Dome - CRUD Field 142mm St8 metaG | ecosystem: Environmental > Aquatic > Marine > Oceanic > Photic zone | place: Costa Rica: the Eastern...
AAGAAGACTGATAAGAAGACTGATAAGAAGACTGATAAGAAGACTGATAAGAAGACTGATAAGAAGACTGATAAGAAAACTGCTTCAAATTCTAAAGAAAAAAAAGATACTAGTAAAACTAAATGAAAATCAATAAGCCCAAAAGATGTTTTGTTAAAAACAATCTGATAATAAAAAACTGGGATTCACTTAAACCCTACTTTACTGATCTACTTAATAGGAGAATTAATTCTCTTAAAGATCTAAAAAAATGGTTAAAGGATAATAGTGAACTAGAAGCTATAATTGAAGAAGACTTAGCTTGGAGATATATAAAAATGACTATTGACACAAAAAATGAGTCTCTTAATAAAAAATTTAATTTTTTTGTAACAGAAATTGAACCTAAGATTGCTCCTTTTAGCGACAAAATAAATAGAAAACTAAATAGTTTAGAATTAAAAAAAGAATTAGATTCTAACAAAGCTTACAATATTTTATTCAGAAAAATTAGAGAATCATTAGAACTTTATAGAGAAGAAAACATTGAAATTATTTCTAAAGTTTCATCAGAAAGTCAAAAATACGGCGCTTTATGTGCCAATCAAGAAATTGAACATAAGGGGAATAATTTAACACTACAACAAGCATCTCTCTTCCTAAAAGAACCAGATGAAAAATTAAGAAAAATAATTTTTAATAAAATTTCAGAAAGACGTCGTGAAGATTTTTTTGTATTTGACAATCTCTTTGATAGTTTAAGAAAAAAACGTCACAAAATTGCTGTAAACGCAGGATTTAAAAACTTTCGAGACTATAAGATGAAATCATTAGGAAGATTTGATTATACAGTTGATGATTGCTATAATTTCCATAAATCAATTAAAAAAGTTATTGTTCCAATTGTTAAAAAAATACAAAAAAACAAACTATCAATTTTAGGTAAAGATAAATTTATGCCTTGGGATACGGATGTAGATCCAGAGGGTAAATCACCTTTAAAACCATTTAAAACCGGAAAAGAATTAATTCAAAAATCAATAAAAATGTTTAATGACATTGACCCATTCTTCGGTGAATGTTTAAAAACAATGAAAGAAATTAACCATTTAGATTTAGAATCTAAAAATGGTAAATCACCTGGTGGATATAACTACCCTCTTTATGAAACTGGTATTCCTTTCATTTTCATGAATGCTGTGGGATCTCATCGTGATCTTGTTACAATGATACACGAAGGTGGTCATGCAATTCACTCTTTCTTAAGTAAAGATTTAGAATTAACCGAATTTAAAAACTTACCATCAGAAGTTGCTGAATTAGCTTCAATGTCAATGGAATTAATATCTATGAAAAAATGGAATCAATTTTATAATATAGATGATTGTAAACGTGCAAAAAAAGAACAACTAGAAACAATTTTAAAAATATTACCATGGATTGCACAAATAGATGAATTTCAACACTGGGTTTATGTAAATCATAATCACACATCTAAAGAAAGAAAAAATAAGTGGTTATCATTATGTGATGAATATGGAACAGGGCTTATCGACTGGAGTAAAAATCAAGACATATTAGCTACTTCTTGGCAAAGACAATTACATATTTTTGAAGTGCCATTTTATTATATTGAATACGGAATTGCTCAATTAGGAGCTGTTAGCATTTGGAAAAACTTTATAGAGAATAATGAAAAAGCAATTGAACAATATAAAAATGCATTAAGACTTGGTTATACAAAAAGTATTCCTGAAATATATAAAGAGGCTAATGTGAAATTTGACTTTACTATCAATCACATAACAGAGCTCTCATGTTTTCTTGAAAAGGAATTAGAAAAATTATAAAAACATTATTTTAAAAAGAATGCTTTGAAATTAAATTACTAGTATATTTGCCGAAATATATCTATGGCGAGGTAGCTCAGTTGGTTAGAGCGCCGGATTCATAACCCGGAGGTCGGGAGTTCAAATCTCCCTCTCGCTACAAAAGACAACTTACAGGTTGTCTTTTTTTATATGGACAAATAAACTAATAATTATTTTTATTTGTTAGTAAAATTCCATTTTTTGATGTTTATTTTAGATTCGAGATCACTCTGAATTATTTTTTCTAAATCATAAAAAAAATCAATACCAGTTAAATCTTCTATATAATCAACTGATTTAACGTAATCTTTAAGATTATTACTTGATTTACAATTTGGTATAATAAAACCAATCATTTTATTATCTAATTTGGAATAAACAATTTTATAAAAAGAACTAGGTACAGTAACATTATTTGAGCCAATAGACCCAATAGGTTCTACAAAAACAGGACCTGTAACGATATACATATCACCATCAGATAAAACCCAACTTCTAATTTGAGACTCAAGATTTTTCCATACTCCCCTATTAAAAGAAGGATTCTGAGGTGATATATTAGAAAGAAGAAATGATTCTGACATTGATATGCGAGAAATTTTCATATCTCCCGCTGGAGCTAAATGACCTCTATCATACCCTGACTTATAATAATCTGATTTTGAAGCAGAACCGGTTAGAACCTTACTATCTTCTCGAAAATTATCAGTTCTTTTATAGTTACCATTTATCATATCAGATGTAAGAAAATAATAAACCCATTCAGCTTGCTCATGATTTTCATTATATGATAATGAATAGTAGGAATGGTTTACTAATTGTCCTTTTGATTTAGGGTATAAATTACTTTGATTAAAAGCAAAAATGGGAAATAATAGAAATAATAATTTATTCATAACAATATAGTTTTATATAACACCAGATAAAAGTTCATCTACTAATTTTGGAACAGCTATACTCGCTTTTTTTCGAATAACTTCAATACCTTCATACGAAGAAGATCTTGGATCTATAAGAATAACTCTATCTGCAATTTTAGCATAATCAACAAGAGAAGCAGCTGGGTAAACATTTAATGAAGTACCAATTATTATAAAAATATTCGCTTTTTTTACTATTTCTAAGGCTTGATCCATATTTGGAACTTCTTCTCCAAACCAAACTACATTTGGGCGAAGTTGACAGCCTTTTTCACAATAGTCACCAATATTTAACTCATGCCCTTTAATTGAATAAATTTTATTATCTAAAGTACTTCTTGATTCCATTAACTTACCATGTAAATGTAAAATATTTTTAGTTCCGCTTCTTTCATGTAGATCATCTATATTTTGAGTTATAATAGATAAATTAAACTTTTCTTCAAGCCTATTTAATGCAAAATGTGCATCATTAGGATTTGAATTAACTAGTTCTTTTCTTCTAATATTATAAAAATCAAGGACAAACGACGGATTTTTATGAAAAGCTTCCAAAGTTGCAACTTCTTCAATCTTATATTTATCCCATAATCCTCCAGAATCTCTAAAAGTTCCAAGTCCACTTTCAGCGCTAATTCCGGCACCTGTAAATACTACAATATTTTTCATAATTATAATTTAGAATGAAAAATTAAATCCAATCTATTTTTTTAACAGTCATTTTAGTATCGTTATTCCCGGTATGTAAAGTTGACTTAGGTTCAAAGAGTAAATTCAAGACAATTTCACCATTAGTATGAGGCCTATGTTCTACACCTTTAGGAATAATTAATATTTCCCCCTCATTTACTTCAACTGTCTTTCCATCTCTAAAATCAATTAAAAGTGTACCTTTAAAAACCATGAACAACTCATCTTCATTATCATGACTATGCCAAACAAATTGATCTTTCAGTTTACATATTTTTACATATTGATTATTTAACTCTCCTATAATTTTCGGAGTCCATGTTTCATCGAATAATGAAAATTTATCCATTATATTAATTGATTTTAATGTATGTTTCATAAAAACGAATTTACTTAATAAAAACACTAATTATCATAAAAAAATGTGTATATTGCAACTTTTCAATATTTACTGAAATTTTTAAAATTATTATGGTAGCAAAAGAAAAATATGAACTAGAATTTTTACTTAAAACATCTCCTAAAGTTTTAGATGGAATGATAAGTACACCAAGTGGATTAAGTGAATGGTTTGCTGATGATGTAAATATAAGAGATGATATTTATACATTTTTTTGGGATGGCTCAGAAGAAAAAGCAAGACTATTAAACAAAAAAACTAATTCTAAAGTTAAATTTCAATGGCTTGAAGATGAAGAAGATGGAATAGAATCATACTTTGAATTAAGATATGAAGTAGATCCAATGACAAAAGCAGTAGTTCTTAAACTAACATTCTTCTCTGAGCCAGATGAACAAGAGGAAACACAACGTTTTTGGGAAAATCAAATAAATGAACTAAAACGCACTTTAGGAGCGTAATATTTGGTTTAAAATCTCGTTATATAATTATATAACAACAATGTCTATTAAACGCCTCTATTATTTTACTGTTCGATCATTTATAGGTCCTTTTTTGGTAACATTTGCGATTTCAATGTTTCTATTAATAATGCAATTTTTTTGGAAATATATTGATGACTTAATGGGTAAAGGATTATCGATCAGTGTTATTTTAGAACTTTTACTTTACATTTCAGCTAGTTTAATTCCTCTAGCACTTCCATTATCCATTCTACTTTCCTCAATAATGACATTAGGAAATCTAGCTGAAAACAACGAACTTACAGCCTTAAAAGCAAGCGGCTTATCTCTTCAAAAAATATTAAGGCCACTAACTGGGATGGTACTGGTTATTTCTTTTATAACTTTCTTATTTTCTAACTACGTTATTCCTTCGGCAACATTAAAATGGCATTCATTAATTTATGATATTCAAAATACCAAAATTTCTAGTATAATTAAACCTGGCTCATACAGTACAGATTTAAATGGTTATGCAATTAAAGTCAACGAAGAAAATGAAAATTCATTTAAAGATATTTTGATTCATGATCACAGCACACCCAATGAAATCAAATCAATACGTGCAAAAGAAGGGTTTATGTACAAATCTAAAAATGGAAAATTTATTTTTTTTGAATTAAAAGATGGAACAGTAATGGAAGAATTAGGCCCTAAAACCCCTAGGTTTAGTGAAGATGGTATAATACATAGCCCTGACAAAAATCATCCATCTAGAAGATCAAGCTTCAAACAAGCAACTTATAAAATCGACTTACAAGGTTTTGATTTGAACCGCTCCGATGAAGATTTATTTAATGACAAACATGAGATGCTAAATGTTTTTCAAATAAAGTACACTATTGATTCCATTAAAAAAAGTGGGGGAAATATTTTAAATAATTTCTTGAAAAGTATAAAAAATGATCACCCATACTTAAACTCATACTTTTTTGTAAAGAACAGTAAATTGAAACAAAACATTAAGCATAATAATACACTTTCTTATGATAAATTATCAAATGATAAAAAAATAAAAGTGATTTCAAAGGCACAAACTAAAATTAGAAATAAAAATAAAAATCTTGAAAATCAAAAAAATTTTATTGCAGCAATGAATAGAGATATCAACCAATATTTAATCGAATTCCATAGGAAATTTGCACTGACTATTGCGATCTTAATATTATTTTTTGTCGGGGCACCATTAGGAGCAATAGTCAAAAAAGGTGGTTTTGGCGCACCAGTTGTTATTGCTGCACTCCTATTTATGGTTTATTTTGTTTTAATCACCATTGGTGAAAATATGGTAAAAACAAATTCTTTTTCTCCATTTGTAGGCATGTGGTTTTCATCTATAGTACTTATTCCAATAGCATTTTGGTTAATGAGGTGTTCTGCTAATGATATTCCGATTTTCAATCTTCCAAAATTTAGAACAATATTTAAAAAAATATCTTGAAAATTCTATATATCACACATAAACCAATTTATCCAACAATTGATGGTGGATGTATAGCAATGGATAGTTTTCTAAATTGTCTATTAAATATAGAAGCTAATGTTGATCATATTTGCATATCAACTAAAAAACATCCATTTAAAAAGGAATCATATCCTAAAAAAATCAAATCAGTTGTTAATATTTACAATCATTTTATTGATACAAAAGTTACTATTCCAAGAGCATTATTTAGTATTTTTCAAAAAGGATCATATAAAGTAAACCGATTCCATTGTAATAGACTCGAAAAAAAAATAAATAATGAATTGAAAAAAATTAAATATGATTGCATAATTCTAGAAAGTCTTTTTACAACTAGTTATATTAAAACAATTAGATCTGTTAGCAAATCAAAAATATACCTAAGATCACATAATGTAGAGCATAAGATAAAACCAATCAATTTTAAAAATATTTTTAATCCAGGAAAAATATTTTTATCGAAAATATTGAAAGATTTAAGAGCATATGAATTAAAAACATTAAATGAAGTCGATGGAATCCTAACAATTTCAAAGGATGATAAACATGATTTTGAAAAATTAGGCATAAAAACACCTATAGAAAATATTAATGTATCAATAAAAGTTGATAGTTATAACAACAATTATAATTCAAAAAATATTTTTTATTTAGGGTCAATGAATTGGAAACCTAATATTGATGCTTTAAATAAACTTATAAATATTTTCCCTAAAGTCAGGAAAAAATCACCATTTTGTAAACTATATATAGCAGGATCATTTAAAAATAATCACTTTAAAACAAATAAAATAAAAAACATTTACTTTGATGGATTTGTTAATGACATTAAAGAATATGCTATAAACAAGGGAATATTAGTTTGTCCATCTATATCTGGTTCTGGAGTTAGAATTAAAATATTAGAAATGATGTCAATTGGTATACCAATTATAACTACAAAAATAGGATCTTCTGGAATTGATAATTCCTCCCAATGTCTAATTATTAAAGATAATGAAGAAGATATTGTTAATTCAATATTAGAATTGATTAAAAATATAGATTTAAGAAAAAAAATAGGACACAATGCAATTAAGTATATTAGACAAAATCATAATATTGATAAAATAAGCAAACAACTAATTGAATTCATCAAATAAAAATAAACCTAAATTATTGATGCTTGTATCTCGATTCCCTTTTCCTCTGGATAAAGGTGATAAATTACGTGCATTTTATCAATTAAGAGAAATGAATGTTTTCTTTGATATAACACTAATCGCATTAAGCGAAAAAAAAGTATCAAAAAACAGTCTAAATCAAGTAAAAAATTTTTGTGATAAAGTTATTATTTGCAAACTAACTTTTTTTTCAAAAATATTTCATATTACTAGAAGTATACTTAATGGAAATCCATTTCAAATAGGCTTTTTTTATTCATATAGAGCTCAAAAAAAAATTAATTCAATTATTAAAGTTAACAAGTTTAAATATATTTATTGTCAACTAGTTAGGACGGCTGAATATGTAAAAAATAATCACGAAATACCTAAAATATTAGATTATATGGATGCACTAAGTATAGGTGCAAAAAGACGAATTAAAAAAGAGCCATTTTACAAAAAATGGATATTTAAATTAGAAAATGAACGTTTAATTAAATATGAAAAATTAATTTTTGATTTTTTTGAAATCAAAACTATTATAAGTGAACAAGATAAAAAACTAATTCACCATCCTGAAAACAATAAAATCCTTTGTGTTCCAAATGGAATAGATGAATTATTTTTCAAACCAATGCAAATAAAAAAGGATCACGACTTTGTGTTTATTGGTAACATGAGCTATGCTCCAAATATTGAAGCAGTCAAGTATATATATAAAAACATATTACCTAATTTCCCAAAATCTAAACTCCTAATATCAGGTGCCTCACCAAACAAAAACATAATTAGATTAACTAAAAAATCAGATCAAATAACTTTAACCGGTTGGGTAGATGACATTAGGAAATCATATTACAGAGGAAAATTATTTATAGCCCCTATGATTATTGGTAGTGGCATGCAAAACAAAATATTAGAAGCAATGGCAATTGGAATTCCATGTGTAACAACTTCGATAGTTAATAATGCAATTAAAGCAAAAGACAATAAAGAAATATTTGAAGTTAATTCTGTCAATGAGTTCAACAAAATTATTAGCAAATTACTAATAGACTCAAAACTACAAAGGGAAATAGGTGAAAATGGTAAAATGTACGTGTTAAAAAATTATACTTGGACAAAATCAACTTCTATTTTAATCAACCTAATGAAAAATAAGTTAAATAATTAAGTATATCTCATTATTTAAGTAAATCATTTTCATGAAATTTTATCAATAATAATATACTCAAGTAATATATTTCAAGTAATTTTAACTAATTATAAGGTATCAGAATATGGAGTTTAAACTTAATACAATAGAAGAAGCGATTGAAGAGATCAAAAAAGGAAATGTTATTATAGTTGTAGATGATGAAGACCGTGAAAATGAAGGAGATTTTGTTACTGCAGCAAGAAACATAACACCTGAAATAATTAATTTTATGGTCACACACGGTAGAGGATTAGTATGCGCTCCCTTAACAGAAGACCAATGTGAAATATTAGGATTAGATTTAATGGTCAATTCAAACTCATCTTCGCATGAGACACCTTTTACTGTATCAGTAGATTTAATTGGACATGGATGCACCACTGGTGTAAGTGCTTCTGACCGATCAAAAACAGTAAAAGCACTTATAGATCCCAATATCAAACCTGAAGAACTAGCAAAACCAGGCCACATCTTTCCTCTTCGAGCAAAAAATAGCGGTGTATTAAGAAGAGCTGGACATACTGAAGCTGCAATTGACTTGTCTCGTCTAGCTGGTTTTGAACCTGCTGGAGTGATTGTTGAAATATTAAATGAAGACGGTTCTATGGCAAGCCTTCCTGAATTAATAAAAATAGCAAAACGTTTTAATTTAAAGATAATTTCAATAGAAGACTTAATAAAATATAGAATTCAAACAGAATCTTTAGTTGAAAAAATAGTAGATGTAAATTTACCAACTGAAATCGGCGATTTTAACCTTCACTTGTATAAAAACAAAAATACAGAAGAAGAACATTTAGCTTTAACAAAAGGTGACTTTAAAAAAGATGAACCTATATTAGTTCGTGTTCATTCATCCTGTATGACCGGGGATATATTTGGTTCATGTAGATGTGATTGTGGACCGCAACTTCAAACTGCAATGCAACAAATTGAAAATGAAGGTAAAGGTGCAATTATATATATGAACCAGGAAGGGAGAGGTATTGGTCTAAAAAACAAATTAAAAGCATACAAACTTCAAGAACAAGGATATGATACAGTTGAAGCAAATATAAAACTAGGTTTCAAACCTGATTTAAGAGACTATGGAATAGGAGCTCAAATTATTCGTGACTTAGGTATATCAAAAGTGAAATTGATGACAAACAACCCTCAAAAAAGAATTGGATTAATAGGTTACAATATTGAAATTATTGAAAACATACCTCTTGAAATTGAGACTAATCAACATAACAAAGATTATCTCAAAACAAAAAGAGATAAAATGGGACATAATTTAAAATTAAATAAATAATTTATGCTGTTAGGTAGAGGTATAACTAAGTCTTACAATAAATTTGATATACTTAAAGGCATTGATTTAGAAATTAGTAAAGCTGAAGTTGTAGCAATTGTAGGATCATCTGGCGCAGGAAAAACAACCTTACTTCAAATTTTAGGAACATTAGATACACCTGATACAGGACATTTATTAGTAGATGGTATTAACCCTTTTAATTTAAAAAGAAACAAACTTGCTGATTTTAGAAATCAATTCATTGGTTTTATTTTTCAATTCCATCAATTATTACCAGAATTCACATCTATTGAAAATATCATAATTCCTTCATTAATAAAAGGAACATCTCAAAAAACAGCAAAAAAAGAAGCGGAAAAACTTTTAGAGATACTTAATATTATTGAATGTAAAAACCAAAAACCTAGTGAGCTTTCTGGTGGTGAGCAACAACGTGTAGCTGTTGCAAGATCATTAATTAATAAACCTAAAATTATCTTTGCAGATGAACCAACAGGAAACTTAGATAGTCATAATTCTTCTGAATTACATAAAATATTTTTCAACCTAAGAGATGAATTTAATCAAACATTTGTAATTGTTACACATAATCAGAGTTTAGCAGAAATGACCGATCGAAAACTAGTAATATCTGATGGTTTAATCTCATCTTCATAGTTAAATTCATAAGTCCATCATAAAAAATATATGAATAGCGAAGAAATAAAAGAATATCTTGATTTTAAATCTAAACAATATAATACAACTGAGTTTATCAAAACAGATCCTATTCAAATTCCACATTTATTCTCCAAAAAAGAAGATATAGAAATAATAGGATTTTTAGTCGCAACAATTGCATGGGGAAACAGAAAATCAATAATTAACAGTGCTAATAATATCATTAAAATAATGAATTATTCTCCACATGAATTCATTATGAACTACAAATCAAAACAACTAAATTTTGCTCACCGAACATTTAACTATATTGATTTAGATTTTTTCTTTAGAAGCATACAAAATATATACTTAAACCATCAAGGACTAGAAAAATCATTTTCCAATGAATCAGGTTTTACAGGAATTAAAGACAAGATAATTAATTTTAGAAAAATTTTTTTAGAAACTCAACACGAAAAACGATCAGAAAAACATATCTCTAATCCCCAAAAAAAATCAACAGCAAAAAGAATTAATATGTTTTTACGCTGGATGGTAAGAAATGACTCTAATGGAGTTGATTTTGGGATTTGGAAGTCAATAAAACCATCTGAATTATATATACCACTTGATATTCATACAAGCAAAACAGCAAGAAGCATAGGATTAATTAAAAGAAAGCAAAATGATTGGCAAGCATTAGAAGAATTGATGCAAACTCTTAGATCATTTGATCCAGTCGATCCTGTCAAGTATGATTTTGCATTATTTGGGATAAGTGCATTTGAAAATGTAATTATTTAATTTTAAATAAACTCAACGATAAAATTTTAACTTTGTTAATTATGAAGTTTTTTCATCATGAATTTCTTTGGACATTGTCATTTTTAATTATTCCAATTATCATACATCTTTTTAATTTTAAACGTCACAAAACTCTTTACTTTTCTAGTCTAAGTTTTATAAAGCATGTTGATCAACAAACTAAATCAACAAAAAAACTAAAACATCTACTAATTCTGTTAAGTAGAATATTTGCATTTAGCTTTTTAATCCTTGCTTTCGCTCAGCCATATTTTACAGATAAGAATGAAAATTTAAATTTCAAAAATGAAATCATAGCGTTTTATATTGATAACTCATTTTCTATGCAAGCAATTGGATCAAATGGAGAATTGTTATCAGAAGCTAGAGAAATTGCACGAAAAACGATAGAAAAATCATCATTAGATACTAAATTCATTATTACAACAAATGCTAAAAATGGTATTGAAGAACGATTATTATCTAAAATTCAAGCAATTGAAAAAATAGACGAAATAAAACTATCTCCGTTAACACGATCAATTAATGAAATAATTGAATGGCAAACTGAAAAAATTAATTCAAATAAATTAATAGAAAAAGAAACCTCAATTCAACACATAATTATTAGTGACTTTCAATTAAATACAAGTTTTGACGAAAAAATAACCCCTATCAAAATTAAATCAAACATTTCTTTTTTTCCAATTAAACTATCACCTAAGGATTCAGAAAACATATTTATTGATTCTATTTGGTTTACTTCTCCAATTAAAAAAATTGGTAAAAAAAATGAGTTAAATATTAAAATAAATAATCTCTCACAAAAGGATTTAAAAAATGTAGAACTTAATATAGAAATTGAAAAATATAAAAATAATATATTTATTGATTTACCAAAAAATGAAGAAATAACAACTAGAATAGGATATACAGACGAATCTACTGGAATTAAATCGGGGCAAATAAGATTATATGATAACAATATTAACTTTGATGATGATTTTTTTTTCAATTATGATGTGCGAAACAACTTAAATATACTAATAATAAATGGAGAAGACGCTTCAAAAAATATTGAAAAAGTATTAAACCTAGACCCATTTTATATAACATCAAAAACAACTACATCAACTATAACAAGAGAAGAATTTATTAATAAAGATTTAGTTATTATTAATGGAGCTAATAGACTTTCCAAAGGAATTATCAATTATATATCTGACTTTTCATTGACTGGAGGAACAGTAAGTCTATTCCCTGGAAAATCACCAAATCAAGCAAATTGGAATGAACTTCTTATATCCCTTAGACTACCGACTATAGGTAAAACAATAAAATCAGGAAATAATATTAAAAGTTTAAACCTCAAGGATCCATTCTTTACAGGAATTTTTAAAGAAAAAAATAATAACTTAAATCTACCTAATATTAAAAAAACTTTCCAAGCAATAAAAAATTCTAAAACATTAGGTAAAAATTTAATTAATCTATCTAATGGATTACCACTTTTTGTTTACAACGAAAACAAAAGTAATTCTTTCATGTTTTACAGTTCATTAGATGTTGAGTTTGGCAATTTCACTAAAGATGCACTCTTCACATCTATTATATTAAGATTATCAGAATTAAGTCAAAGAAATAACCCAGAATATATAATAATAGGAAAATCGAACACCTACCCTATATACTCAAAACTTAAAAAAGAAAAACCACTGCGTATAATTGGGAATAAAATTGATTTTATCCCACAAATAGAAACTATATCAGGAATAAAATATATTTCAGTTTTAAATACTTCAAAATTACAAGAAATTTACGCTGGTAATTATTCTATCAATGAGGAAAACAAAAAGATAGCAGAAGTTAGTCTAAATTATGATAGAAAAGAATCTTTAATAAAAAGCCATACCATAAATGAAATTAAAGCGAATCTAAAGAAGATGGGAATTCAAAAAATTAATTTTAAAAAAATCGGTAAAAATATAGTTGAAACAATAATAAATATTAATAGACCATACAGATATTGGAAAATTTGTTTAGTATTAACTATTATTTTTATGGTACTTGAAATGATTTTTATAAGATATTTAAAATAAAATAGAGATGAAGATACTCATTAAAAAAGTTAAAATAATAGATCCTTCTTCCCCATTTAATGGTAAAATTAGTGATATATTGATTGAAAAAAATATTATCAAATCAATAAACGACTCAATTCAAGATGATAAAGCAAATGTTATTTCAATTAAAAATTTACACATATCTTCAGGTTGGGTAGATTTAAAATCAAATTTTTGTGACCCAGGAAATGAACATAAAGAAACTATTATTTCGGGACTTAATGCTGCTGCTTTTGGAGGGTACACAAATGTTGCTGTACTTCCAAGTACAAATCCAGTAATAGATGGAAAAAGCCAAATAAAATACATTCAAAATCAAGCCGAAAATCACATCACTTCAATACACCCTATTGGTTGCATATCAAAAGGAATGAAAGGGGAAAATATTTCAGAAATGTATGATATGTTTTCAAATGGTGTCACTTTATTTTCTGATGATTTATCACCTATATCTTCAGGTATAATATATAGAGCATTATTATATTCTAAAAATTTTGGCGCTAGGATAGTTGTTTTGCCAAGAAATCATTCAATCTCCAGTAAAACCATAGTTAACGAAGGAATTGCATCTATCAAAACTGGACTAAAAGGTGATCCATCAATTTCTGAAGTGATTGCCATTGAAGAAAATATAAGATTAGCAGAATATACTAAAGGAACAATTCATTTCACCGGAATATCAACTGCTGAAGGTGTTGAAGTAATAAGGAAAGCAAAAAAGAAATTAAATAATATTACTGCAGATGTGCATGTTTTTAATTTAATTTATAATGAAAATAATGTTTTAGCATTTGATAGCAATTATAAAGTAATGCCACCCCTTCGTTTCGAATCAGATCGTATTGCTCTATGGAAAGGTTTGGAAGATGGTACAATAAATACAATTGTCTCAGACCACAGACCAAATGACTCAGAAGAAAAAGACATAGAATTCCAACAAGCTGAGTTCGGATCCATAAATCTTCAAACAAGCTTTGGGTCACTTAATCTTGTTCCTGAATTTAAACTAACAACTGTAATTAATTCATTAACAAAAGAAGCTCGTGAAATATTAAATTTGAAACCATTAACAATAAATGTTGGAGAAATCGCTGATTTAACTTTATTCAATCCAAAAGAAAAGTGGACTTTTAAAGAAAAAGATATCCTTTCTAAAACTAAAAATACTCCTCTTATAAATAAGGAATTAATAGGGAAAGTAATTGGGATTATAAATAAAGGTAAATTACTTTTAAAAGAATAATTATAAAAATGAAATCAAAATATAATTTCGTTAGGCAATTTTTTAAAAATAAAAAAATGGTTGGAGCTATTACTCCAAGCACGAAATTTCTAGGAAAAAAAATGCTCAAAAATATTGATTTCAATTCCTCTAAGCTTATTATTGAATTAGGTCCAGGAACAGGTGTTTTTACTGACTTAATTATTGAACAAATGGCAAAAGATGCTCAACTATATGTTTTTGAATTAAATAAAAATTTTTATGCGAATTTAGTTGACAAAATCAATGATCCTCGTGTAAAAATTTTAAATGATTCAGCTGAAAACATTGAAAAATATATAGATAAAAAAGTTGATTTAATAATTTCATCATTACCTTTAATGGTATTTTCTAATAAACTTAGAGAAAATGTTATAACCACTTCTTACAAATCTTTAAAAAAAGATGGAATTTACCTACAATTTCAATATACCTTACAATCTAAAAAAATTCTCCAAAAAACTTACGAAAAAGTTGATGTAAGTTTTACAATGAAAAACATACCTCCTGCGTTTATTTATTATTGCACAAAAGAATAAAATTAGTTCACAACAAGCTTAAATTCAATAGAGTTAGATAATAACTTAGCAATGGGACACCTGCCAGATATATCAGTTAATCTTTTCTTTTGTTTTTCACTAAGTTGATCATTAAACATAATCTTTTTTTCAATAATAATTTTTTCTTCTTTATCAATAATCGTTAATAATATTTTCAAACCATCAATATTCCAATTTTTACGATTAGCATACATTTTTAGTGTTATTAACTTACAACTAATCAATGAAGACAATAGTAATTCAGATGGTCTTGGTCCTAAATCTAAACCCTCTAATTCTTTAGGTTCATCAGAAAACCAATGATGATCTCTAGCTTTGTTAAAGACTGTATATCCCTTTTTTAATTCTCCGGAAATTTCTGCACCAATCATAATTTATTTTTATTTTGATTTAAGTTATCCATTTAAATTGAATAAATTTTAATTATGTGAAATTTATTAAGTCAATTTGTAGAATACTACTTTTTATTTAATTATTTTTAAATAAAATCAAACTATGAAAACAATTTTTAAGTCAATTATTTTAATCAATTTCTCTCTTACATTTGGTCAAGATTTTGAATTGTTACAATCTCAAGATGACAGAATTATAATAAAACATGAACTTGAAGAAAAACCCCTATTTTACTCATATATAGACGGAAATGAATACCTTGACTTCACAAAATCTCATAAGGTAACTTACATGGAATTAGGTTCACCTGCCTTACCTTACTTTAGTGAATCTATTATCGTTCCAAATAAAGGTGAAATTACATTATTAATCAAGCATGATGGATACGTTGAATATGAAAATATGGATATTTCACCCTCTAAAGGAAATTTAAAACGTAATGTTAATCCATCAGATGTTCCTTTCATATTTGGCGAAAGTTACAATGAAAATAAATTTTTCCCTGGAAATTTAGCTTTTTTAGGCGATCCTTTTAATCTAAGAAATACTCGTGGAATTACTATTTCTTTTTCTCCATATCAATATAATCCGGTAACAAAAGTAATGCGAGTATACAAAAATATTAAAGCGAATATAATAGTTAATCCTCACGAAAAAGGAGAAAAAGAACTAAACACAACTTATAAAAAGAATGATGTTTTTAATTCAATTTACAAAAACATGTATATTAATTCAAATATTCTTTTTGGAAGATATACTCCTTTAGAAGAAGAGGGAGATATGCTAATTATTACTCATGATGCTTTTATATCTAAAATTCAACCTCTTGCAGACTGGAAAAATCAGTCAGGTATTAAAACAACAATTGTTACTACATCAACCACAGGATCAACAGATACTCAAATAAAATCTTATATCCAAAACTTTTATTCAACTAACCCTGACCTTGTTTATATACTTTTAGTTGGTGATCATTTTCACGTCCCTTCGCATTCATATGGTAATGCTGGTGGAGAACAACTTTGGAGCGATTCATATTACGGTCAATTAACTGGTGGATCTAATGACTTTTATCCAGAAGCATTTGTTGGACGTTTTTCTGGAAATCCTACACAAATTACTACAATGGTTAATCGAACAATAGAATATGAAAAATCTCCATTATCTGGAAATTGGATGACTAAAGCAATTGGTTTAGCTTCAGATGAAGGTCAAGGATTTGGAGATGATGGTGAAGCTGATTGGCAACACGCAAGAAATATGAGAAGTATTTTATTAAACTTTGGATACACATCTGTATACGAATTCTATGATGGATCACACGGAGGTCAAGATGCTTCAGGAGATCCAAACCCTAATATGATAATACCAGTTGTGAATAATGGAATTGGATTATTTAACTATACTGGACACGGTGATCAAAACACCTGCATAACAGGAAATTATAGCTCTTCAGACATTAATAACGGAACCAATAACGGGGCATATCCTTATGTTATATCGGTTGCATGTAATAACGGTACTTTCACATCAGGAACTTGTATTTCCGAGACATGGCTTCGCGCTACAAATAATGGTAGTCCAACAGGTGCAATTGCTGCATGTGGCTCTTCCATACTTATGGCTTGGGCTCCCCCAATGCAAACACAAGACGAAATGACAGAGTTAATTGCTGAAACATATTTAACAAACAGAAAATCTACTTTAGGTGGACTTTTTTACAATGCACAAATGAGCATGCTGGAAGATTATAATTCAAATGCGACTGCTAAAGAAGTAATGCAAACATGGGTTATGTTTGGTGATCCATCTACTATTTTTAGAAATAAGATTACAATGAACATGAATGTATCTCATATAGCTAATGTTCCTCTTGGAACAAATACAATAAATGTTAATTGTGATACAGATGGAACAAAAATTTCTATTTCACAAGAAAACAACCTTTTAGGACACGCTATAGTTAATAATGGTTCAGCTGACATATCTATAACTTCTCTAACTTCAAATCAACCTTTAGTAGTAACTGGAACAAAACAAAATTACAACCCCTATCAAGGAATTATAACAGTTGCTGATGGACCAGCAGGAATAAAAACCAATATTTTAGAAAATATTATTGTTTATCCTAATCCTGCTTCTCATGAACTTAACATTAAAGTATTATCAGATAATCAACTACCTGATTTAATTGAATTAATTGACTTAACAGGTAATATAATTTATTCAAATAATAGAATTATCTCTGAAAATACAACAATTAATACAGTGAGTTTATCTTCTGGCATATACCTATTAAATATTAAATTAAATAATAAAATAAAAATTCATAAGGTTGTTGTTAAATAACATTTTATATACTTGAATTATTATGAAGGTTCTTATTTTATTTATTTTAAGTTCAACATTATTTTCTTGTAGAACTCAAAAAAATAATATTGATAAAATAGATCAAGAAAGCACAATAAACAATAGAATTATTGGTTTTATTGTTGAGACTAAAAGCAGCGATGACATAAATTTATCTGAAGAGTGTCCATTTCTAATTAGAACAAAAACATATTCTGGGAAAAATATAACGATGTACCCAATAAACTTGGATGATAAATTTAAAAAAGATGGTATACCCATTCGCTTTACATACTCTATAAGCAGAGCAATGCAACCAAAAAATTGTAATTGTAATCAAGTAGTTTCTGTAAGCGATGTAACTATTTTAAGAAAATAAAATTTATAACCATATTAATTTGAAATCTTTAATAGTAGGTAGTTTTTTATATTCTACTTTTATTCTGTGATTCCCAGGTAATAAGCTCATAAAATTATCATCAAATTTAAGACCAGTAAGTAAAGAAGAAATCCAAAGATTTCGAACATACTTAACATTACATATATTTAAATACATTATTTTTTCATCATAATTAATTGAATCAATCTTCAATTTAACATCATCTACCCTTGCTTTTTCAAAGCTACAAACCAAATTATCATAACAACGGATTAATTGCTTGCCTTCATGATTTTGAAAACTAAAATAAACAACTGAATTTTCATCTACTATCTTGTCCTTCTTTTTATATAAACTAATTTCGTATGAACCACTACCGTTTATATGAATCAATGTATCAAATTGACTTATTAAATTACCTTCTAATGAAAAAAATTTAATATTCACTTTACTATCAAAAGTATCAACTACATCTGAAACCAAATAATAATCAACATTATTTAAAGTATTGTTTTTTGGTAAAATAGTTACATCATCATAATAGTCCCTAATCTTGTAGTGTAAAGCCTTCCAGTTACCATTATAATCAATTGAAGACCATGTTGGTGCAGGCCAACAATCATTCAACTGCCAATATAATGTACCTCCGCAACGTGGAAAATCAATTCGATGACTTGCAACAGCCATACTAACAGCTTTTGATTGAGTTAATTGAGATAGGTAAACAAATTCTTCAAAATCATGAGGCTTTCCAAAAAGTCGCTTAGAATGATTTAAGATCATATCATTACCAACATAACTTTTCTGATGATGTTTCATAACCTCAGATTTTAAATTCCAATCATTCTTTTTTGAAAAAAGACTTAAAGTATTAAATTCAGGGAAACTTTGAAATCCATATTCAGCATTGAACCTTCCAATTTTTCTTCCAAAATATTCAATTGGATCTTTACCATGCCAAACACCCCAATAATGTTGTGATCCAAAATTATAAAGATCATCTTTTCCCCAGTTACTTAGAGGAGATGTATGAATATAAGGAACATTATTATGCTTAATTATTATTTCAGGAGCTAGCTTTTTAAAAATATGATTGTATGCTGATTCAATTTCTTTTGCACTTTTACCAAACAAACCGTATTTAACTTGAAAACCCCAATTTTCCCAAGCTACTTCAACTTCATTATTACCATTAAATACTACTACACATGGATGACTAGAAATTCTAGGAATTTGATATTCAAATTCTTTAGTAATATTACTAATAAAGAGACTATCTCCTGGATACATAGAACAAGCAAACATTAAATCTTGCCATACCATAATTCCTAGCTCATCACAACGTTCAAAAAAAATATCGTCTGGATAATAACCACCTCCCCAAACACGAATCATATTAAAATTTGATTCAAACATTAAATCAACCATTTCGACAATATCTTTATCTTCTACTCGAGATGGAAAAATATCTTGTGGAATATAGTTAGCACCTTTACAAAAGATTCGTCTACCATTTATTTTAAAATAATAACTTTCCCCCCATTCATCCATTTCTCTAATAAGTTCAGAAGTCTTGATTCCGAACTTCAGATCATAGCTATCAATATGCTCATTGTCAACACTTTGAATCACAACATTATCTTGATACAAATAAGCATTTCCATGCCCTCTAGGCCACCACAATTTAGGATTATAAATTTCAACTCTCCTAGTAAAAACACCATCATTACATTTAATGATTTCATCTCCAAAAAGCTCACTTCTCCAGAAAATTTCTTTGATGTTTATATTAGATAAATAAATATCAAATTCAACAACAGAAACACTATCCGATACAGAAATAATACGCGTTGTTTTTTTTAACAATCTAGCACTATTATAAGATATAATTATTGATGGTTTATTTATTCCTATAGTATTTATTCTTAATGCCCAATCCCAACCAAACTGATATTGAGGTTTTCTTGAATAGGGCGATATCTGAATTTCATGAACATCATTTGGAGCAGGTAGTTGATAACCTACTTGATTCAATTTGTCTTTATGATAGATTATAGGGGGAGTGAAAATAACAATAAGCTCATTCAAACCTTTATTAGCCAGATTTTTAATATCACAAGAATGGGGAATAAAAAAATTATCTGTTTCCAAAATAAGTTGTTCATTTAAATATACTTTTGCATAAGTATCAATTGAAGGAAAAATTAATTCAACAAATTCTTTGTCCAATTGTTTATCAAGAAAAAATATTGATCTAAATTCCCACTCATGATTTTCAATCCAATCAAATTTACTTTCATTCATTCCATAGAATGGATCTGGTAAATCCTTATTTGAAATTAAACCTTCTTGTACAGATCCTTTAACACCAATATTAATCCACTTTTTTTTAATTGGATGAAAGAAATCCCAGGAAAGTTCAAGACAATTAGCGTCAAATATAAATGTTAATAAAAAAGATATAAATAAAAAATAACGCATAATTCAATATTACCATCGACGATTATACTCTGCATCTATTAACGATGATTTATTAACTGTTTTTAAAGCAAAATTAAAGCCATTAAAGACAGAGTAAGCACCATAATTACCTTTTTTATCCAATGCTAGAAAGCCAACCTGCAACCCATCTAAATTTTTATGTTTAGAAATTATTCTAGATACAGCTTCTTTACAAGCTTCTTGGGGTGAATAACCCTGTCTTATTAACTCTACAACTGTATGGCTTCCAGAAATACGGATTACAGCCTCACCCAATCCAGTAGCACAAGCAGCACCTATTTCATTATCAACAAAAAGACCTGCACCAATAATTGGAGAATCCCCAACACGTCCTGGAAGCTTATACCCCCATCCACTTGTTGTACAAGCACCACTTAAATTACCATTAGCATCTAAAGCTAACATACCAATAGTATCGTGATTCTCACTATTTATTGTTGGTTTTTTATATTTCTCTTTATTAGCTCTTTTCCATTCTTTCCATTCTTTTTTTACTTCTTTTACAGGCGACTTAATATGTTTAAACCCACAACTTAAAGCAAAATCTTTAGCACCTTTCCCTACCAACATAACATGAGGAGTATCATCCATTACCCTTCGAGCAACTGAAATTGGATGTTTAATCCCTTCTATACAAGCTACAGATCCACAATTAGAATTAGAATCCATTATACAAGCATCTAATGTAACGTGACCACTAAGATCTGGCCTACCTCCAATACCAACACTTCTATTTGTCATATCTGACTCAGTTGTTTTTACACCAATTTCTACAGCATCAAGAGAAGAACCATTAGCACTCATAATATCCCATGCATTTTCATTAGCAGCCATACCATGCTTCCAAGTTGATATTACTATTGGTTTTACAATACTATCTAAATTACTTGTAAATCCATGTAAATCATCTATTGCCTTTGATGGTTTTATAAAGCTTAAAGCTGTTGTACTTAGACCGAACTTTAAAAAAAATCTACGTTTCATATTAGCTGTTTTTTTTTAACAAATATTTTCTTAACCAAGATCGATATATTTGAACATTTTTCTCATGTTCAGTGTTAGTAACTGCAAAATTGTGTCCTTTACCACCAGGTCTACCACACATAAAAATATATTCAACATTTGCAGGATTTAAGACCGAATCTATAACATCTTTAGAGACCAAACAAATTGGACCAGGAGGTATACCAGAATACTTGTAAGTATTATAAGGACAATCAATTTCCTTATGTTTATTTAACAAACGCTCAACACCATTCAATTTATCACCCCAACAAAATTTAAAAGTTGGATCAGATTGTAATCTCATACCTTTATTAATTCTATTTATGTATAATTTAGCAATAATTGGCCATTCATTCTTTATTTTAGATTCAGAATAAACAATACTTGCTATTGTTACCACCTCTGAAGGTGAATTGAAACCTATATTTTTCATTTTTTTTATTCGGTCTTCATTCCAAAACTTTTTATACTCCTCAGCCATAAAAGAGGTGAATCTCTTAGCATCAGTATCAAAATACATTAGATATCTTTGTGGTAAAAATAACGCTGGCATTTGTTCAGCCGTCAAACCATAAAAAACATGTGTTTTTTCATCAGATAGATAAGAGACAATTTCAGAGCTGTCTGCTAATATACACTTACTAATATTTGAAGCAATATCTTGAATATTCTTACATCTATTAAAATCAACATTTACCTTAACTTCTGATTTACCATTACCATTATCATCTTTAAGAAAACCATTAACCAGTGAAGAAATTTGAGTTTGCGATAAAATTATGTACTTACCAGCGGCGAAATTATTTACATCAATTTCATTATCAATAACATAATTGCGAAAATGAGATTCATTTAAAATAATTTTATTGGATATCAATCGAGAAATCAACTCATCTAATGAAGGATCTTCTCTAAATAGAAGTTTCACTTCAGAATTATTTATTGTTCTAGTATCTTCTTTAAAAAGAAGAACAATATTCTTTATGTTGTATAAAGACAAAAAAACAAACAGAAATAAAAAAATAATAACTAGTCTTTTAAACATTTCTCAAAAAATATTGAATCAAGATAATAATCGTTAGAAAGATAACTCTTTTCTATGGAACCATTTTTTTTAAAATTACATTTTTCAAATAAAGCTAAACTTGCTTTATTATCAGAATAAATTGTACAAATCAACTTATTAACACCTAGATTGATAGCTTCATTCTCAAGGAGTCGAATGGCTTTAGAAGCAAAACCTTTTTTTCTATTTTCCTTATCAGCTATTAATATACCTACTCTAGCTTTTTCTTCTATTAAATTTATATCAAACAAATCAACTGCCCCTAATCTAAAATGAGTTTTTGAATCACATATAATCCATCTAGCTTGTCTTGAATGATTTATATCACCTAGTGAATCAATCAACCTTAAAATATCATTTAATTCATATGTAGAATTATTATCACTAACATGCCAATTTTCAATATTGTTTTCCCATTCTAAAACTTTAATGGCATCATCATATCTAATTGGTCTAATATATACATTCATAAATCTTGACTTAAAAAAATCAATCTTTTATTTATATCATCAAGATTATAATCTTTAATAGCATTAAAATCTTCAGGTAAATTTAATCCATATATGTTTTCTATTCTTTCTTGTTGATCTAGAAAGAAAAGCAATTCTGCTAATTTATTAGAATTATGCTCATTGAGAATTTTTTTTATTGGTTCAAGACAAGTAATCTCATATGGTATAGTATGATGGAATAATTTAAAGGAATTATAAACATCATTTTTGGAAATATAATCCTTCAAGCAAAAACAAATAAATGGTGTTTTTTTTGTATTCATTAAATTGACAACATTTTCAATTGGTATATTAACATCCTTTCCCCTAGCTTTTAAACTAAAAAAACAACCATCGACTGAAAGACCAATATGAGGTGGTTTTTTGTCAGCATGCAACACCCATAAAACAATTCCATTTGAAACTTTTTGAAGTTCAAATTTTTTTATACTTTCAAGTTTAAAATTACACATCGATTAATGCTTCAAATACAAATTTCACAGGACCAGTCAACCAGATATCATGAAAACTATCATTATTTTTTTTAGCTGAAACTTCTATCAATCCTCCTTTAGTATTAATTTTAATTTCAGTTTCACTTTTATTTTTTACTATCATAAAGGTTAGTGCACAAGCAACAGCACCAGTGCCACAAGATAAAGTTTCATTTTCAACACCTCGTTCATAGGTAGCAATATTAATTTCATTTTTTGAAATAATAGACATAACATTTACATTAATACCTAATGGATTGAAACATTCTTGAAATCTTACAGACCTTCCATATTTTACAACATCACAATTCCTAATATCATCTAAAATATGAATATAATGTGGAGAACCTGTATTTATTATAAAATCATCTCCATTAGTTTCATATTTTTCAACTGCAGACATCTCTATACAAACACTATCTGATTTAAAAAATGCTTTATGTGGACCGTCTATAGCATAAAAAAAAGCTTTGTTATTAATAATTCCTATTGTTTTAGCATAAGCAACAGAACATCTAGCACCATTTCCACAGAAACTTTGGCTTCCATCAGAGTTAAAGTATTCTACTTCAAAATCAAAGCCTTTCTTTTTTGATATTTTAATTAATCCATCAGCTCCTACCCCAATATGACGGTTACATAAAAATTGAATTTGAGAAATACTTAATAAATCATAGTCACCTAACATGTTATTAAGTAATATAAAATCATTTCCTGAGCCATGATATTTTGAAAATTGTATTCTCATAAAACAAAACTAGTTTATATCAATAAAATGACAATATTAAGCTTCTTATTTAACAAAAAAAAAATAAAACATTTTGATTTTTTTACCGTTATTATTTGAAAAATAATTATAAAAAATAGACCTTTGGCTTAATAATTGCAAAAAAAACAAAAATTAGAATATGAAAAATAAATTTAAACTTTTTGGAATAGGAATTTTAGGTGGAATAATTCCATTGACAGCTTTTTTAACATTCAATATGTTTTTTGATATAAATAAAGAAAATCCTAAACTTTATTTAAATAATGTTAATGATAATGCAACACAAATTACAGGAAAAAAAACTAGCTCCAGATATGGAATCATATCTAGTAGTACTGATTTTGTTAATGCTTCATCAAACACTCTCAATTCTGTTGTTCATGTAACAACCAAAGTAGAAACAACATCATTTCAAAGAGATATATTTTCTGAGTTTTTTTATGGTCCGGGTGCAGGAGGGAGAGAATATAAACAATACGGATCAGGATCAGGATCGGGTGTAATTGTATCAACAGATGGTTATATTGTTACTAATAATCACGTAATCGAAAATGCAAAAGAAATAGAAGTAACACTAAATGATAATCGCAAATATAACGCTAAAATAATAGGTGCTGACCCATCAACAGATATTGCAGTATTAAAAATTGAAGAACAAGAATTAGTAGCTATTCCTATAGGAAATAGTGACAATATTCGTGTCGGAGAATGGGTATTAGCAGTAGGTAATCCCTTTAATCTAACAAGTACCGTAACTGCTGGGATTGTCTCTGCTAAAGCACGCAATATAAATTTATTATCTGAACGTTCAAACTCAAATATTGTTCCAATTGAATCATTCATTCAAACAGATGCTGCGGTAAACCCAGGAAATTCTGGTGGTGCTTTAGTTAACACAAATGGTGAATTAGTTGGTATAAACACTGCCATAGCATCAAAAACTGGTAGCTATACTGGTTACTCATTTGCTGTTCCAGTCAATCTTGTTAAAAAAGTAATGACTGATATAGTGGATTATGGTATAGTACAACGTGGATACTTAGGGGTTCAGATAACTAATATAACACAAGAGTTAGTAGAAGAAAAAAACTTAAAAAACATTAAAGGAGTTTATGTTGCAGGTGTTTTAGAAAATGGAAGTGCTAAAAAAGCTGGTGTCAAAGAAGGAGATGTTATACTAAAAATTGGATCAAAAACAGTAAACTCAGTTGCCTCACTCCAAGAAGAAGTTGGTAAAAGAAGACCTGGAGACAAAGTAAATATTACCATACGTAATGATAAAGGAAATGAAGTTATTAAAGAAATTATACTCCGTAATAGTGATGGTGAAACAAAACTTGTAAGCAAAGAAGAAATCAAAAAAAATGTAGCTCTCGGTGCAACTTTTGTTGATATTACAAACAAAGAAAAGAAGGAGTTAAACATTTTAACTGGAGTTAAAATAAAATCTTTAAATACTGGAAAATTAAAATCATTGGGATTAAAAGAAGGAATGATTATTTTAAAAGTTAACAATGAAACAGTTGAATCAGTAGAACAATTAACTACAAAATTAAATAGTTCTAATAGAGGTATTCTTTTAGAGATAATAACAGAAAGTGGGAAAAGAGAATTTGTTGGCTTTGGTCTATAATTCAACATTTTAAGATTATAATTGTTAATTTTTAATTTTAACGTTTTTTTTTTTGAAAATGGTTTTTTTTAGCCTTATCTTTGCACCTATGATATCTATTGTGAAGAAATAAATTTTCATAAAAAATCCTAAGAAGAGAAAGATAGTATGAGACAACTTAAAATAACTAAATCTATTACTAATCGTGAAAGTCAATCTTTAGATAAGTATCTTCAAGATATTGGTAAGGAAGAGTTAATAACAGCAGAGCAAGAAGTAGAATTAGCAAGACAAATTAAACAAGGTGACCAAAGAGCACTTGAAAAATTAACAAGAGCAAACCTTCGATTTGTAGTATCAGTAGCTAAACAATATCAAAATCAAGGACTTACTTTACCCGATCTTATAAACGAAGGAAATTTAGGTCTAATAAAAGCTGCACAAAAATTTGATGAAACACGTGGATTTAAATTTATTTCATATGCTGTTTGGTGGATACGTCAATCAATACTTCAAGCATTAGCAGAACAAGCTAGAATTGTTCGTCTTCCCCTAAATCAAGTTGGATCTTTAAATAAAATTAACAAGGCTTTTTCTCGCCTTGAACAAGAATTTGAAAGACCACCATCAGCAGAAGAACTAGCAGAAGCTTTAGAAGTTCCCGAAGACAAAATCAAAGAAAGTTTAAACGTTTCTGGAAGACACGTTTCAATGGATGCTCCATTATCTACATCTGAAGACGGGGGCACACTGATGGATGTCATGTCAAATAATGATTCCCCCAAAGCAGACCATGAATTAATGTCAGAATCTCTTCAAAGAGAAATTGAAAGATCGTTAAGTACATTAACAGATAAAGAAAGAGAAATTATTCGTTTATTCTTTGGTATAGGAATGAATCATGGACTAACCCTAGAAGAAATCGGAGCTAAATTTAATTTAACACGTGAACGTGTAAGGCAAATTAAAGAAAAAGCCATACGTCGTTTAAGACATACTTCTCGAAATAAACTACTTAAAGCTTATTTAGGATAAATTTTTAAAAGTGCCCACAAGGGCACTTTTTGTTTAACATATCTTCAAAATGAAAAAATCATCAGGTTACGAAAGCGAATTAGAATTACATATTCAGAAAGAAAGAGCCGCAGTAAAATTATCAAGTAAAGTTGGTGAATTACTTTACAATAATGGCATTGAATTAGTATTCTTCAGAAATCATCTTGTAGACATTACTATTTCTGAAATATTGAAATTACATGAATATTCTAGAAATGTAATTAATAAACCTGTTGATATTTTTACAACATCTCAGTTAGCTGAGTTAATTCTATCAATGGATCTTGCTCCAGCAAAGTTAGATATAGGAAAATTAGCAAGTGAATGGTTAAACCAAAATAAGGAAACTGAAATGCTTGATTTTCTTAAAATAAAACTTTTAGGATTTGAGAAAAAAGATAATTTAGATTTTGAACCTAGAGATGTCGTTTTATATGGCTTTGGTAGAATAGGAAGATTAGCCGCAAGAGAATTAATCAAACAAGCTGGTAAAGGCCAACAATTAAGACTTAGAGCAATTGTTACAAGAAGTAATTCAGAAAATGATCTTATTAAAAGAGCGGCGTTGTTAAAAAATGATTCGGTACACGGCGCATTTAATGGAACGGTTAAACTAGATTTAGAAAATAAAGCCTTGATTATAAATGGTCAAATAATAAAAATGATTTGTGCTAATAAGCCAGAAGAAATAGATTACACAAATTACGGAATAAATAATGCATTAATTATAGATAACACAGGAGCATTTACAGACAAAGAATCCTTATCACTTCATCTTAAGGCAAAAGGTTCTTCAAGAGTTCTTTTAACTGCTCCTGGTAAAGAAATACCAAATATTGTTTATGGAATAAATCAAAAAAAATTAAATATTGAAAATGACAAGATATGTTCTGCAGCATCATGTACAACCAATGCAATATCCCCTATTTTAAAGGTTTTAAACGATGAATTTATAGTTAAAAAAGGTCACATTGAGACAGTTCATGCATATACAAATGACCAAAATCTTCTTGATAACATGCATAAAAAACCTAGAAGAGGTCGATCTGCAGCGATAAATATGGTAATTACTTCAACAGGCGCGGGAAAAGCTGTAACAAAAGTGATTCCTGATTTAAAAGACAAATTAACAGCAAATGCTGTTCGCGTTCCTACACCAAACGGATCTTTAGCAATTCTTAATCTTGAATTCGAAAAATCAACTACCCTGGAAGAAGTAAATAGCTTAATTAAATATGCAGCATTAAATGGAGATTTAATTAACCAAATTTATTATGCTTTAGATCCTGAACTAGTTTCTAATGACATTATAGGTAATACTTGTTGTTCAGTTTTTGATTCAAATGCAACGATTGTATCTAAAGATGGTAGAAATGCTGTAATATATGCATGGTATGACAATGAATTCGGATATACTAAACAAGTAATTAGATTAGCTAAGTACATCACAAAAGTGAGGAGGGCTATTTACTACTAATAAAATGATTAATCAATTATAATTAAATAAAACGGCAGAGAAATTCTCTGCCGTTTTTTTAATTCAATAAATAATTCAAATACTAGTGCTCATGACAATGAACAACATAATTTTCACCATTTAAATTGTAACCATTTGCTTCTAATGCTTCTAAAGCATCACCACATTGTTCACCTAGCTCAACTTCAGAACCATCAGGTGCATCATAATGACATTCATGACATTCCTCTTTATTACATGATAAAAGAAGTGTTCCAGTTAGGATAAACCCTAATAAAAATAATCGATTTTTCATTTTTGTTGATTTTTGTTTGTTATTTAATTATTATTTGTTTTTTATTTAGTTATAAGTCTGTAAAACTATTTCATCCTTCCTTTTATTAAATAATTTATGCTTATATAAAAGTTTCTACCAGGATTAAAAACACCAATATTTTTAAGTCTTGAAAGATGGTTAATATATTCAGTATTAAATATATTTTTAACTCCAAAATTAATTTCAAGTGGTGTCTTAATATACCATTTAAACTTTAGGCCAATATTTGATAGATCATATCCTGAAGAAGTAGTTTCGTATGTTGTCACTCTATTTTGTCTAAAAAAGTGTGAATTCTGAACTACAATTTCTTCTAAATTAAATTTAAATTTCTTTTTAAATTTCACACTTAAAACAAAATTGAATCTTGGTTGTGGAATCAATGCTATATTTTCAGATCTATTGAGGGATTCTCCATAAATTATTGAATATGAACTCTCTAAATGTAACCAATGAGCAAAATGTGGATGAAAATGAATTTTCGTATCAAATCCATAAAGCTGTGCTTCATCAATTTGTTCAAAATTAAATAATGGTAAATTTTCAACAATTGAATCTTGAGCGACAATTTGAGTATAATTATTTATATAATTGAAGTATGGGTTTAAAACAAAAGAAACATGCTCATTATTTAATTCATAATTTAAATCAAATTGAAAAGCACGTTCAGATTTTAGATTGGGATTACCAACCTCATATCTTAAAGCACCATGATGTTTTCCATTTACTAATAATTCTGAAACATGAGGAGCTCTAAATCCGCTAGAAATATTAAGAAGCAATGTGTTTTTATTCGTCGATCCAAATTCATATTTACCTCCAATTGAAAAATTTGGAGATGAATATAGAGAACTAAAATCATCAGTAGCATCTAGGTTTCTTAAATCATACCTTCCTCCAAATTGAAAACTAAAATTTGAATTAGTTTTATAACTAATTATTGAATATATACCATTATCTAATTGATTAAAATCAGGAATTAGTTGTTCTTCTGCTTCAGCTATATTTTTATTTATTTGATACATTCCTTGTATTCCGGTTTTAATATTCCATGAACCATATATTATATTATATCTAAGATGATAAAGTATATTTTGTAGTGACATGCCTAAACCTGGTATAGTAAACTTTTCATCGTATTCATCTAAACTATTATTTGTATATCCTAGCATAAGATCAATATTATTTTTTCCGAGAAAAAATTTATTATTTAATTGAAACATATGATTATTTATATTTTGAGCTGGAATATTTCTTTGTCTATTTTGAAAATCTAACATAAAACTTTCAGGATTAGGGATTGAATCATGAGTATGGCCAGGTATACCATTGTAACTATGAGAAAACATGTAATACATATTCATAACCCAATTATTTGTATTGTATGATATTCTAGTTTTAACCCCCATATCTTCATAGCGAGAGTCTGCTAGATACTTCCCATTTGGCATTTGAAAATCTGAAAAACTAGAATGTAGAGCGCCAAGATTAAAGCGAAATTTATTTTTTGATAACTTAATTAGAGCTGAATTTGAATAACCAAGATTAACTGATTCAAATTTTGAATTAACATTAACTGAATATGCATTTTGACTTTCAAATTTTTCGTCTTCTATGTATACAACCCCTCCAAATGCATCGACTCCATAGAGTAATGAATTGGGGCCTTTTATGACTTCTAATGCACCAATACCAAGTTGAGATATACCCAAACCATGATCTGCACCCCATTGTTGATTCTCTAACCTCATTCCATTAAGAACTGAAAGAACCCTTACTCCTTGCATTCCTCGTATAACAGGTTTTGAAATACCTGGTCCCATTGATGCTTCTTGAACACCATTGATATTTGAAAGAGCTTCGGACAAATTAGAGACAGGAATAGTATTTAAATCTTTAATCAGTAATCTGTCTACCCTAATAATATTGTCACGTTGCATTGTTCCAGTCTTTGGTCTCAATAAAACCTCATCAAGTTCTAAATAAGACTTTATTAATTCAACTGAAATAAATAGCGAAGGATTAACCTTCATTAATATTGACTCATAAAATGAAGCGCTAACAAGGATATTTATTTCTTTAGGTAAAGGAACATCAATGGAAAAATTTCCAATTGAATCTGAAATAGCATTTACCTGAATATCTTTTATATAAATGTTCGCAAAAGGTATTCCTTCTTTCGTTTCATAGTCAAGAATCTTACCTTTAAATTCCTGAGTAAAAGACAATTGTACAACGAAAGGAAATACAATCATCAATAAAATATTTTTCATGATTATTTAAACTTAATTATTAAAAATTAGCATAGACTTTTCTCTAACAATATTTTAACTATGCTATATAAAATAAATTAAGTAGAAGGAGGGCCTCTGGAGTTAAAACTGGAATATAAAGAGTATTTATTGTGTATTAAATTTACACATGTAAATTCAGAAAATAAAAATAGATTTGTACTTAATGGTAAGTTGACGTTTGCACTTAAATTAGTGAAATCGAAATCACATAAAAAACATTCATCATGACCAACTGTCAAGTTTTTGTTGTGGTCATCACAATGATGAACATCATTATGATTGTGATTTCCATGACTATGACCAACAGCCAAAGGTAAACTAATAATGATAAAAGATAAAACTAATATATTAGATAAAAGAATCTTCATAAAATTATTCAAAAGTAAATAATAGTTTTATTATTTCAATAGTATTAAACATAATATTATAATTTATTGTTATCATTCTTTAAACCTATTATTAATAAATAATTAATGAAAAAAATAATTTCAACACTTTTATTAATCATGAATTCAATATCATCTTCTTGTCAAGGAGATACACCATACTTAAAAGAGTTACATATTCAAGAAATGCATGTAGATAAAGATTTCAGTAAAAAATACGTAATTCAACTTAATAGACTTCGTGTTGCCTATCCCCTAGCTTTAAAAGCAAATAAATTAATTATTGAGTATGAAAAAAACCTTAGTAAATTATATAAAAAAAGAAAAAAAAGGAAATACACCAAGTATGCACATAAATCTTTAAAAGACGAATTCAATTATAATATTAAAGATTTATATAGATCTGAAGGAACTTTACTACTTAAATTAATCCATAGAGAAACAGATATGACTGTTTATCAAATAATTAAAAAATATAGAGGTAAATTAAATGCTTCGCTATATAATTCTATAGGTAAATTATGGAAGCATAATTTAGGTATTACATATGACAAAAATGGAGAAGATTGGATTACTGAAATCGTAATTCAAGATATCCTATCTGGAAAATTAAATTTTAATTTTGAAACAAAAAAAATCGATAAAATAGAATATAAAAATAGAATGAAAATATACAAGGAAAATATAAAGAAATCAAGAAAAAAAATCGTTGAAGACTAAAATTATTTCGTCGCTAATCTATCTTCAGCTGAATTAGAAACAGCAGATTTATCAACTCGTAACTTTCCACTTTCTGTTGATATTAGAATTGTCGAATCTGCTACTTCAAGAATTTTTCCATGTATTCCACCAATCGTAACAATTTTGTCACCTGTAGCCATGGATTCTCTGAATTTTTTTAATTCTTTTTGTTTCTTCATTTGAGGTCTGATCATAAAGAAGTAAAATACTACTAAGATCATTAACAACATTACCATTTGATTCATATCAATATATTTTAATTATCTATTAATTATATTTGCTTTTATAATTACTTTATTTATTGAAGGATTCGTATTAGCAACTATACGAACGGATTTATTTATAATACCAGCACCTGTCTTTTCTGTATTGACATAAGCCAATACATAACCTGAATCACCTGGATTAATAGGTTTTTCTGGATATTCAGCAACTGTGCAAGAACAAGAACCTTTAACTTCACCTATAACTAAAGGGTAGTCACCTATATTTTGAATTTTAAATTTTGCTGTAATCATTTCACCCTTAATTACTTCACCTGCATTAAATAAAGAATCAATATTCATTAAAGTCTTATTACCAACCTGAATATCAAGATTGTTATTACATGAAATAATTATAACGATAAGAGAAAAGAATAATAAAAATCTCATAATTCTAATTTTTTAAACCTAATCCAAATTTATTCAACTTATTTTCTTTAGACAAAGATAAAATAGCCTTATCCAATATTCCATTTATAAAAATATTACTTTTTGGAGTGCTATAATATTTTGATATTTCAATATATTCATTCAAAGAGACTTTGATAGGGATATTGTCAAAAACTTGTAATTCAGTAATTGCCATTTTCATAAGAATAAGATCCATCTTAGCTATTCGATCAAACTCCCAATTTAAAGTTAAATGATCAATTAATGTTTCATTTTCTTTGTCAAATAATATTGTTTTTAATAATAATTCACTAGCAAAAGCTTTTTCATCATCATTCTCTTTATATAAATTGAATATTTCAAATTTATTACCTTTCTCATAAGAGTTAATTGTTTTTACAATCATCGAACAAACTAGATCTAAATCATCAACCCAAGAAATATTTTTATCATTAAAATAATCATACAAAAGATTTGAATTAGCAATGTCCGATTTAAATAATTCAACTAGAAATTTTTTGTCTTCTTCAAAACCATCAATACCATTATTCATATGATGATTATAAATATCACTTTTAATTACATTATTGTAAATTTTACGAAACATCTGTTGATTTACATCCCCTGACCAATTCAACTTCCTATCCTTAGATAAGGAAATTAATTTTACATCATTTTCAATGACATTAATTAATTCATTTTCAACAAATTTCTTGTTTGGATTAATATCTTCATCAGTAAGAATATTTTTTTTCTTACTCTCTTCCATTCTAAATAATCCATATTTTTTTAATTCTGAGAAAGTAAGTAATAAATATATATATAGATCATAAATTTTTTCTAAAGAATTAAAAAGATCTTTTTTAACATTATTTATATCTTCAGTTTCACATTGATAAAATGAGTAAAGTGATTGCAAAACTTTTATTCGTAAATGTCTTCTGTTAAGCATCTTTTTTTTTAGAAAAATTAAGTATTCTTAATATTCAAAATCCTTTCTTCTGCAATTTTGTTTGCTATTTGATATGTTGGAATATTTTCATCTTTCGATCTTTTAACTATATCATAAATTGTTGTGTAAATTTCCTCAGCTTTACTCATTGCCCATTCATTGGAAAAACCTTTTAATTCTGAATAACAATTGATAACTCCGCCTGCATTTAGGGCAAAATCAGGGGCATAAATCATCTCTTTATCCATAATTTTCATACCATGAATATCTTCATTTTCTAATTGATTATTTGCTGCTCCTGCAATTATCGAACATTTTAATCTTTTTAATGTATTATCATTTAATGTGGCTCCCAAAGCACATGGAGCATAAATATCCATATCTAAATCATAGATGTCATCAATTCCAACAACATTTACATTATATTCTTTTGAAATTCTAATTAGTAATGGATTATGAATATCAGAAACATAAACTCGTGCTCCTTCTTTTAATAAATATTTTATTAAATATTCACCCACATGCCCAACACCTTGAATTGCAATAGCTTTATCTGAAAGAGAATCTGAACCAAATAAAATTTTAGCACATGCCTTCATTCCCATATATGTTCCATAAGCTGTAACAGGAGATGGATCACCACTTTTGCCAGGCAAACCAACAACATATTTTGTTTCCTTACCAACATATGTCATATCTGAAGGTTCAATTCCAACATCTTCAGCAGTAATATAATTTCCTGCCAGGCTATTAACGAACTTGCCAAATCTTCTAAATAAGGCTTCAGATTTCATAGTATAGGAGTCACCAAGGATAACAGCTTTACCTCCACCTAAATTTAAGCCTGATATTGAATTCTTATAAGTCATACCCCTTGATAATCTTAAGACATCATCTAACGCTTCTGTTTCATTATTATAATTCCACATGCGTGTTCCACCTAAAGCCGGTCCTAATTTAGTATTATGAATGGAAATTATAGCTTTCAAACCAGTATCATTATCATTACAAAAAAGTAATTGTTCATGATTATATATACTCATCTTAGAGAGCACGGGATTTTCTGTTAAATTGATATCTTCAATATTTTTTACTTGAAACATACAAATGATAAACGTTTTTTCATGTCAAATATTTACATTTACAACATCTTCGTAAATGAGCCTCGTAAAAATAAAAAATTATTAGATGAAGTCACTTAGCTACCTCAATAAATATTTATTTAAATACAAATTGAGATTCCTATTAGGCATTGTTTTCATTTTTGGAAGCAACTGGTTTAAGGTCGAAATGCCTGAATTTTTTGGAGATTTCACTGATGAATTATTGAATTGGGATAACTCTAAAACAAACAATTCAATTTTAGAAACGGCAATAAAAGCTGGAGGAATAATAATTGGTTTAATAATAATATCAGGATTTTTCCTTTTTTTAACAAGACATATGATAATAACAATGTCAAGATTTATTGAATATGATTTAAAAAATGAAATATATAGAAAATATCAAAATTTAAATTACTCGTTCTATAAAAAAAATAATACGGGCGATCTGATGAACCGAATTTCTGAAGATGTTACAAAAGTAAGAATGTACCTAGGGCCAGGAATTATGTATTCAATTAACCTAATAGCACTAAGTATTTTGGTAATTAAAAATATGATTAACATTAATAGTACGCTAACCCTAATTGTTTTAATTCCATTACCAATTATGTCTTTTATCATATATAAAGTTACAAACAAAATTGGAAAGCTAAGTTTGAATGTTCAAAAAGAACAATCAGATATGTCAACATTTGTTCAAGAATCATTTTCTGGAATACAACTAATCAAGGTGTTTAATAAAAAAAATGAAATAGATGAAAAATTCAATCAATCCACAGAAAAATATAAAAGAGAAACTATGAAATTAGTTCTAACAAACGCTCTTTTCCTTCCTACAATATTTATATTAATTGGAATTAGTACTATTCTATGTATATATTTAGGTGGTTTATTCCATTTCAACGACAAAATAACACAGGGAGAGATCTTAAAATATATCTTTTATATTAATCATTTAACATGGCCATTTGCTTCAATTGGATGGGTATCTTCTCTAACATCTAGAGCTGCAGCTAGTCAGACTAGAATAAATCAATTTTTAAATGAAAAAGCAGAAGTAATTGATAGTAATAATAAACCTTTCAAATTTAACGGGAATATTGAATTTATTGATGTTTCCTACACTTATCCAGACTCAAATATTACAATAATTAAAAATTTAAGCTTTAAAATTAATAAAGGAGAATCTTTAGGTATAATAGGCAAAACTGGCTCTGGAAAATCAACAATCATTAAATTATTGATGCGTCAAATTGAACCAACATCTGGAAAAATAATCATAAATGGAATTAATTTAAAAGAAATAAATTTAAACAAACTTAGAGATCAATCCGGACTAGTACCTCAAGACACATTTTTATTCTCAGATTCAATAAAAAACAATATTTTATTTGGCATTAAAAAGAAAAATTCAAAAATATCTGATATCGAAAAAGTCGCAAAAGAAACACATATACATCATAATATAATTGAGTTTAATAATAAATATGATACTGTATTGGGTGAACGTGGTGTGAATTTAAGTGGTGGACAAAAACAACGTATAAGTATAGCTCGAGCTTTAATACGTAATCCAAAACTTTTAATATTAGATGATTCATTCTCTTCGCTAGATACAGAAACAGAAGAAATTATTTTGTCTAATTTAAAAAAAAGAACATCAACAACCTTTATTATTATAAGCCATAGAATTTCTTCTCTTAAAAATATGTCAAAAATAATTAGCTTATTAGACGGACAAATTTTTGAAGAAGGAAATCACGAAGAACTGATTAAATGTAATGGAATGTATGCAGATTTGTATAAAAAACAAATAAATAAAAATTAGTAAAACACAATGAAATTCATTTGACTGATTAAATAAAATTAAGCATATTTGTTTATTATAAATTCTATAAAACAATGTCTATGGATTACGATAGGAAAGATGAAGTGTTTTCCAAAGTTGTAAGAGCTGGAAAAAGAACTTACTTCTTTGATATTAAATCAACAAAAGGAAACGAGTTGTATATAACTCTAACAGAAAGTAAAAAGAGAATAATTGAAGGACAAGAATCTTATCAAAAACATAAATTATTTTTATACAAAGAGGATTTTCAAAAATTTGAAGACGCCTTTAATGAAACAATTCAAAAAATCACTGAACTGAACGCTTCTGGAAAATACAAAATTGATAATTACAAAAACTCTGAAACAACCGAAGATATTAGCTTTAATGATTTATAAAACCATCCCACCTAAGTTATTTAACTGTTGATAACTACTAATAAAATTAATTCTTTTTAAGTTGAATTTGATTTATCTTTATATCTGACAAATGATATAATTCAAATGGGTAAAATTATTGCTATTGCCAATCAAAAAGGAGGTGTAGGAAAAACTACTACCGCGGTCAATTTAAGTGGTTGCTTAGGTATTCTTGAATACAAAACACTCATTATTGATGCCGACCCTCAAGCCAATTCAACATCAGGATTAGGAATAGATTCTAAAAATTCAAAAAATATATATGATTGTCTAATAAATAATATAGATCCTAAGGACATTGTAATAAATACAAAAAATCCAAATCTAGATATTATTCCTTCTCATATAGATCTAGTTGGCTCAGAACTTGAAATGATTAATCTTCCAAACAGAGAAAAAATTTTAAAATTTTCTTTAGATAAAATTAAAAATGAATACGATTACATAATTATTGATTGTTCACCTTCATTGGGATTAATAACCGTCAATTCATTAACAGCAGCAGATTCTGTTATTATTCCTGTTCAATGTGAATATTTTGCTTTAGAAGGACTTGGTAAATTATTAAATACAATAAAAATTGTTCAAGGTAGATTAAATACTACCTTAGAAATTGAAGGTATATTACTAACAATGTATGATACAAGATTAAGACTTGCAAATCAAGTTGTAGATGAAGTTAAAATGCATTTTCAAGAAATTGTATTTGACACAGTTATACACAGAAATACCAAATTAGGTGAAGCATCTAGTTATGGAGAAACTATTGTAATGCACGATGCTTCCTGCAAGGGTTGTATAAACTACCTAAATCTAGCTCGTGAAATTCTTCAAAATAATGACTCAACAAAAATCTCAAATAATTATAAAAAAATTGAATTAAGTGACGAACTATAATACAAAAAATCGTTCAGCACTAGGTAAAGGTTTAAGTGCACTATTAGAAAACTCTGAGATAAATAACAATTCAAGAAGAGTAAATAAACTTTTAGGTACCATAACCAATATACCTATTTCTTGCATAGAAGAAAATCCATTCAACCCCAGAACTAATTTTGAAAAAGAACCCTTAACTGAATTAAGTAACTCGATCAAAGAACATGGTATTATTCAACCACTAACTGTAAGAGAATTAGGTCGTGGAAAATATCAATTAATCTCTGGTGAAAGACGGTTAAGAGCTTCAAAAATAGCTGGTCTTAATAGTTTACCTGTTTACATAATAATTTCAAATGACCAAAAAATGCTTGAAATGGCATTAGTTGAAAATATTCAACGTGAGAACCTTAATCCAATAGAAATAGGTTTGTCATATACAAGATTAATTAAAGAATGTAATTTAACGCAAGAAAAACTAAGTAAAAAAATATCTAAAAGTAGATCAAATATTGCGAATCATATTAGACTACTTAAATTACCTATAGTAATTCAATCTGGAGTAAAATCAAAAAAAATTTCTATGGGACATGCACGTGCATTAATATCTATTGATAATTACAATCAACAAATGAAATTGTATGATAGAATTATAAGCGAAAAATTATCTGTAAGAGATTTAGAATCAATTTTGCGAGACACAAAAACTAAGTCATTAGATAAAAATACTAATCAAAAAAAATCCACTAAAAATCAAGATGACTTTATTTTAAAACAATATCTAAGTAATAAACTATCAACAAAAATTGACATAAAAAAATCGAAAAAAGGAAATGGAAAAATAATTATCAACTTTAGTTCCAACAAAGAATTCAATCGAATTATCGAATTATTTAAAAAATAATGAAACTTTTTCTTCTTTTTATTTTTATAGGATCTAACTTAATTTATGCACAAACCAGTAAATTCGATTATATAAATCTAAATCAATTTTTCTTTAATATTAAAAATAAGGAAATAGAGGTGAATTTAGAGAAAAAACATTCTATAAAAAAAGCAGTAGTTCTTTCTGCTATGTTACCTGGATCTGGTCAAATATATAATCACCTAGCTATGCCTAAAGGTAATAAAAAAGGGTTTTGGAAAGTACCATTAATATATAGCGGTCTAGGTGCTTCATCATATTTTTTAATAACAAATCAAAAAACCCAAAAATCACTTAAAAATGAATATATAGCAAGGCAAAATGGTGATTTAGGAAATGTTGAATGGGCTGATTTACAAAATAATGATCAAGTTTTAACTCTTTATAATCAATATTTAAGTTGGCGTGATTTATCAATAGTTGCAATTAGCCTAGTATATATACTCCAATTAACAGATGCCGGTGTTGAAGCTCATTTTGTCAACTTTGATATTTCTAAAGATCTTTCTATATCGATAAATCCCACAATTTTAAATTATCAAAATCTAGGATTACAATTATCCATAAATTTTAATTAAAAGTATTATCTTCAATAACATATAATAATTTATTTTTGTTTAAATAAAAGACAAAATGAATATTGGTTTAATTGGATATGGCAAAATGGGTAAAGCTATTGAAAAAATGGCTCAAAATCGTGGGCACAAAATTATAGCAAAATGTAATAGTCAAAATCCTATCACAAATATTGATTTCTCGAAAATTGACGTTGCAATTGAATTTAGCGAACCTAAATTAGTATCAAACCATATTAAATATTGCATTAAAAAAAATACACCTATTATTGTAGGAACAACTGCTTGGGAAGATAATTTACTTTCTATTTCTGATTACATTAAAGAAAATAATGGTTCTATGTTACATTCATCTAATTTTAGCATTGGTGTAAATATATTCTTTGAAATAAACAAACAATTAGCAAAACTAATATCCTTTAAAGATGAGTATAAAGCAAGTATAGAAGAAACTCATCACACAGAAAAAATAGATTCTCCATCAGGAACTGCTATTTCACTGGTTAATGATATTATTTTAGAAAAAAACAAATACGATTCTTGGTTATTAGAAGAAAAAGAAACAAAAAAATCAATTAATCAAATACCTATAAAATCTTTCAGAAAAGATCAAATTATCGGTCAACACGAAATAACATATGAATCCAATATTGATACGATTAAGATTAAACATACAGCAAAAAATCGTGATGGTTTTGCTTTAGGATCCGTTATTGCTGCTGAGTGGATTGTTGATAAAAAAGGAATTTTCACAATGCAAGACTTAATTAAATAATATAACAATGAACATATTCTACTTTTATTTATTATTTCTAATTCATCCATACATATCGTTGTGGTTCATTAGCTTTAAACAAGCAGGGAGGAAACAATGGGAAGCATTAATCCCTATGTATAATTATTTTATTGCTTTTAAATTAGGATGTAAAAAACCTTGGTGGTCTTTACTAATGATAGTTCCAGGTGCACATATAGTAATGTGGTCAGTTTTAAACACCTCTTATGTTCGAAGATTTGGTTATTATTCATTTTTTGATACTATTCAAGGCATTTTCTTTCCCTATGTTATTTTTTATAAAATAATAAAAGAAAAAAAGATATTATTACCAGAAACTAATTGGGCGAATAGTAAAGAAATGTCTGAACGTGAATGGGGTGATCACATAGCATTATTTCTTGCCCTTCCAATTATAGGACATATAATTTCTTTAGGTCTTGGAGCAGTAACTAGACATAAACCTGGCAAAAAAACAAAAGTAAAAGAGTGGGGAGATTCTATTATTTTTGCTCTTGTAGCAGCAAGTATTATCAGAACATATGTTTTTGAACCTTTTCAAATACCTACTGGTTCTATGGAAAAAACACTATTAGTTGGTGATTTCTTGTTTGTAAATAAGCTAGCATATGGACCTAAAGTTCCTGTGACACCTCTTTCCTACCCATTAGTTCACAATACTGTTCCATGGGTAAATATAAAATCATATACTGAAATAGAAACACTTAAATATACCAGACTTCCAGGATTTTCAAAAGTGCAAAATAATGATGTAGTTGTTTTTAATTACCCTTCAGGTGACACAGCTGTATATGATCCAAGAATGCCTAATGGATTAATGGGACATGACTATCATGGAATTGTTAACAGAGAAGCTCTATTACTATGGCAAAAAAACAATCCTTATTTACCAAAAATAAAAAATCAATTAATAGATAGTATTAAAAATGCAAACTCTCAAATTGTTTTAAATAATTCAAATGTTGAAGCTTTTGCATTACAGCAAGCTAAAAATAAACTTATAAATTCTTATGGTAATGATTTTATAAAAAACTATGAGCTTTGGAGGAAAAAAGCAAGGAAAAAATTATCAGTAGATAAAATTGCATATGACCAGAGTACTGGTGGAAGTATAAAACATTATGGAGTAATATACAGACCAGTTGATAAAAGAGAAAATTATATTAAAAGGTGTGTTGGAATTCCTGGTGATATCATTGAAATTAAAAACTCTATTTTATACATTAATGAAAAAAATGCATTTGTTCCTGAAAATCAAAATTTACAATACATAGTTTCAAATGTTCTTCTTCCATCAAAATCTAGGATGGATGAAAAATATGATTTAGAAGACTCTCGTGGTGATTATTACATAAATCCAAATGGGGATGGCACCTATATCATGAACTTAACAAACAATCAACTTAAAAAACTAAAAAGAGCAAACCCTGAAGGAATTTTCAAGCTAGTTAGATATCCTCAAATAGAAAATGTTAGAAAAGCAAATGCCAAAATATTAATAGATAACTTAAATTGTTTTCCAAAAGATTTTTATATAAATAATACTATAACTGACTTTAATAAAATTCAAATACCGTACGCTGGTCAGAAAATAAAAATAAATTCTCAGAATATTGCCTGGTACAGAAGAATAATAACTGCATATGAAGGTCACTCTTTAAAAGAAAAAAATAATGAGATCTGGATTGATGACAAAAAAGTAAATGAATATACATTTAAAATGAATTATTATTGGTTAATGGGAGATAACCGATTCAATTCTGCCGATTCTAGAGTTTGGGGATTTGTTCCAGAAGACCATATAGTTGGAAAGGCTTCAATGGTTTGGTTTTCTAAGAGTCCTTATAAAGGAGTTAGATGGGAACGTTTATTTAACATAATTAAATAATGAGCATAATTCTTCCAACATCATACTTTGGAAGTATCGCATATTTTCGTGAACTATCTGAACATAATAATGTTTTAATAGAAGCCAAAGAAAACTTCCCTAAACAAACCTATCGTAATAGATGTGAACTAGTAAGTGCAGACGGAATAATATCACTCTCAATACCCACAAAACGTATTAATGGATCAAAAACTAAAACAGAAGATATAATTTTATCGAATGACGAAAATTGGAGGATAAGACATTGGAGATCTATTAAAAGTTGTTATCAATCTGCAGCTTATTTTAACTATTATAAATCTGAAATTGAAGAACTTCTATTTACAAAAAAAGAAACACTCCTAAATTTTAACATTAACATAACAAAACGAATAATTAAATGGCTAGATATTAATACCGAAATCCAAGTAACCAATCAATTTAAGCCTTATTCTAACAACGATTTAAGAATAAAATTAGTTGATAAAAATAATTTTCAAAAAATACAAAAATCACCATACATACAAGTCTTTCAAGCAAAAACTAATTTCAAGAAAAGTTTATCTATTTTAGATCCCATAATGTGTGAAGGACCAATAGCAAGAAATTTAATAGTCAATAAATAATGAAATTAATAATACTCTCATTTATTTTATTTATGTTATCGATCAATCATATCTCAGGTCAAGAATTCTCTATTGCTTTCTACAATGTGGAAAATTTATTTGACACAACCAAATCAAAAAATAAAAATGATAATGAATTTCTTCCTAACTCATATAAAAAATGGAATAAAAAAAAATATGAAGAAAAAATAAAAAAAATAAATACAGTTATTAGATCAATCAAAAATCCTATTATTATTGGATTATGTGAAATAGAAAACAAATCTGTTGTAGAAGATATAGTAAACAAAGGTATTTTAAAAGAAACACATGAAGTTATTCATTATGAAAGCTCAGATAATCGTGGTATAGACAATGCAATAATATATGATAAAACAAAATTTAAACTTATTAAATCCGGAATTATACGAATCGAATTACCAAGAAAACACCCTCCTACTAGAGATATTATATGGGCTAAATTAAATCATTTAGAAGATACCATAATAATTATGGTAAATCATTGGCCAAGTAGATATGGAGGAATAAAAGAAAGTGAACCGAAACGTTTAGCAGCAGCATATTCAGCTAAAACATTTATAGATTCTATAATGAAATTAAATCCTAAAAGTAAAATTTTATTCATGGGAGATTTAAATGATTACCCCAAAAATATTAGTACTAAAATAATTTCAAGGTCACTAAAAACAATGATAAAAAAATCATCTGGAAAATATAAAGGCACACATAACTATAAAGGAAAATGGAATATATTAGACCATATTTTTGTATCAAAATCTTTATTAAAAAGAAAAGGAATTCACGCAAAAAAAGGATCAGGAATAATACATAGTAATAAATTCCTTTTGAGTACCTATAAGGGACAAGTTGTTCCATTTAGAACATATGGAGGAAAAAAATATCTAAATGGATACTCTGATCACTTGCCTGTATCTGTTAAAATTGTATTAGAATAATAATAAATTAAACACTTAATTGCATATTATCTAGAACATTCATAACATTTCTTACAGCTTCCGCAGACTTATTCAGCATATCTTTTTCTTCATCATTAAGGTTCAACTCAATGATTTTCTCAATACCATTTTTACCTAAAATGACTGGTACACCTAGAAAAATATTATTCATTCCATACTCACCTTCTAACCATGAACAGACTGGAAAAACTCTTTTTTGATCTCTAACTATTGCTTCAACCATTTGAGCTGCTGCTGCACCAGGAGCATACCAAGCAGATGTGCCTAATAATTTAACAATTTCACCTCCTCCAAACTTTGTTCTTTCAATAATTTCATTTAACCTATCTTTATCAATTAATTCTGTTACTGGAATTCCACCAACAGTAGTATACCTAGGTAATGGAACCATTGTATCTCCATGCCCGCCCATAAGTACTGCTTGTATATCTTTTGGAGATACATTTAATTCTAAAGCCAAAAATGAACGATAACGAGCTGTATCTAATACACCTGCCATACCAAACACTCTATTTCTATCAAAATTGGCTGTCAAATATGCACAATAAGTCATCACATCTAATGGATTAGAAACACATATAATTTTAGAATTTGGAGAATATTTAACAATATTTTCAGTTACTATTTTAACAATACCTGCATTTGTAGCAATTAAATCATCTCTAGACATTCCTGGTTTTCTAGGTAAACCAGATGTAATAACGACTACATCAGAATTCTCAGTTTTAGAATAATCATTTGTAGAGCCAATAGTTCTTGAATCATATGAAGCAATTGGGGAAGTCTCCCAAATATCCAAGGCTTTTCCCTCTGCAAAACCTTCCTTTATATCCAATAATACAATTTCATTAGCAATTTCTTTATGTGCTAATACATCAGCACAAGTAGAGCCAACATTTCCAGCACCAACAACAGTTACCTTCATTTTTTTATGTTTGATTTAAAAATAATATTCATATTTTGCGAAATTAACACAAATGTTAATAAAATCATTTATTTTACACTCTTTTAATTCTGAATTAAATTAATTGTAAGGCAACTAGAAAAAAACTAGCTCGTCTTTTTAATGAAAACAATGTGGAGAATAAAGAAAAATTAAAGCATATAATCAACGGTTGTCTTGAAAACAAAAGACGTTCTCAAGAAGAGTTATTTAAGCTTTATTATGGAAAAATGATAAGTGTTTGTATGCGTTACACATTAGACAGAGATACAGCTGAGGAAGTTCTCCAAGAAGGATTTATAAAGATATTTGAGAAATTAGAAGCATTTGATTATAAAGGTTCTTTTGAAGGATGGATAAGAAGAATTATGTGTAATACAGCAATTGATAATATTCGTAAAAATAAAAGAAAACCTAAATTAACAGATAATGAAAATGACTTTAAAATTGGATCTGAAAACCCAATAATTGAAGCAGAAGAACTAGAATTCATTGAAATGAAAGCTGAAATTGCTCTAGAAGCTATTAATAAATTATCACCTGCATATAAAACTGTATTTAATTTATATGTAATGGAGGAATATACACATAAAGAAATTAGTCATATTCTTGGAATCAGTGAGGGAACGTCTAAATCTAATTTATCAAAAGCTAAAATGAATCTTAAACAAATATTAAAAGAAAAATTCATGAACATTAAATAAAATGAAAAATTTAGAAAACCATTTTAAAAAAATTTTGGAAAATCATGAAATGCCTTATAATGAGAAGGCTTGGCATTCTTTAAAAACAAAACTTGATACAAAATCATCATTACAAAATAAACATAAGATTAAAATATATTCTTTATTTACTGGAATTATATTAATCTCTTCTTTAATAATATATAACTTTTCATCAAATGACTCTAGTTTTACATCAAAGAATATAAAGTCTAAAAATGATAAGATAATTAAATCTATAAAGAAAGAAGAAATAATTAGTCAACAAAATAATCGTGATACAAAAACTAATTTAATTGAAGACAAAAAAAATATTACTCAGAATAATCGAAAATCAATAGAAAAAAATATATCTGATAAAAAAACAAATCTAGAAGTTGAAAATAAATATAAAGATATAAATCACAATGATATGACTTTCATTGATGTAAACAAGACTAATTTAGAAGAAACAAAACCTAAAATTAATTATAATGAAAAGTTTGTATTTGATTTAAATAACATAATACCTGAAATCAATAATTTATGTGAAGGTCAAACAATTAATATTAAAAATCCAAATAATACTGATCTTATCTTAAAAGGAAATGATTTATTAATAATAATACCAAAAAAATCTAACTATTCAGTAACCTTTAAATCGGCTGGTAATTACTCTATTAGTACAGAAAATAATACTAAAACTTTTATAGTTAAAAAATCACCTTTTATTGATTTTAATATTGATTTAGCAACAAAATTTGAAAATGGTATTCCAGTTACTAATGTCGAATGTAATCTGCCTGGAAATAACTATCTATGGTCTTACAATAACAAAAAAATAAACGGTAAGAAATCAACTGCACATTTTTATAAAAAAGGGAATCATGAAATATCATTAGAATTAACAGGTTTAAACGGATGTAAAAGCAGACTAAGTAAGTTAGTATATATAGAAGAATCCTATAATTTAATGGCTGTTAATTCTTTCATTCCAACTTCTATAGATTCACGTAAAAATAGATTCATACCATACGCTTTAACTAAACGAAATGTAAAATTTCAGATGATTATAATTGATCCTATTGATGGACATATTGTTTATGAAACTAATAATGCAAATGAAGGTTGGGATGGAATAGATCAAAAAACTGGAAAAATGGTTTCTTATCAATCAAATTATATTTGGAAGGTTGTTATTGATAATCCTGAGCCAAATGAAAACAACCAATATGTGGGTAGTATAATACCAGTAAATTGGGAATAATAAAAGCTAAATTTTTAAATAAGGATATTTTTTAATTAATTTATTTTTCAAACTAGTATTTTTCTCTTTCATTTTAATATCACTATTAGAATTAGGATGTATTGATTTGTGACTATCCGTTCTTTTTATTTTCATTACTTCATTACTTAAAAAAATAGTATCGTTTGAACAATATACATGTTCGAATTTTTCCCAAATAAATTTAAGTGCAAAATTACTTGGATGAACTAAATCATCAGAATAAAAACGATAATCTCTTAACTCATCAATTAAAATCTCATATGCGGGGAAATATTCAACATTATTAAATGAAACTAAATTATGAACCAACTCAATCAATCGTGATTTACTTCTATTATTGTTAATTAAACCATCTTGCTTATGCCTAACTGGACTAACAGTAAATATTATCTTTAAGTCAGAATTAATGATTCTGATCCGATTTATTATATCTGACCAAATCTCTTCCATTAATGAAACTGAAGTAAGTGATTTTGTGAATTTATCTTGTTTCTCTTTGTGACAATTTCCAACAATTTTTAAAATATCATTATGCCTGTATTCCCAAGCCGAACCAAATGTAATGATCAGAAAACTTGAAGAAATTAATCTTAGCCTTAAGTCTTTTCTAGTTTTTAGAATTTTTTTAGTGAGCTTATCTTTAGAAAAATCAAAAATTGCTCCAGAGCTATCCCACGAATAAAATAAATCATCATTTTTATAAATATCTACACTTTTTTCATTGGTTATTGAATCATGTATAACATTTGAAATTGCTAAAGGATGGAATAGAATACCAAACGGATTTTCAAAAAAAGAAAATCCCCTATTAGCAAGGTTGAAAGACATATTATTTGAAAAACAACTACCAATTAATATAATTTCATCCTGATGATTTAAATTAAGACTACTTTTCTCTATATTAGTTTCTAATTTAAAATTCATCATTTCATCAAAACTCGAGCATTATCTATTGCTACATCTTTAATCTCAGCCCCACTCATTAATCTAGCGATTTCTTCCACTCGTTCATTATCTGATAATTCTTTAACTATTATTTTAGTTATATTATTTTCAACAAACTTTATTACTTTTAAATGCTGTATTGCCTTAGCAGCTACTTGAGGTAAATGAGTAATTGCTATTACTTGAATATCTTCACCCATTTCTTTCATCATACTACCCATTTTTTGAGCAACATCTCCTGAGACTCCAGTATCAATTTCATCAAAAAATATCGACTTTAAATTAATTTTTGAAGACATTAAACTTTTTAAAACTAACATAACTCTAGAAAGTTCTCCACCACTTACTGCATTATCAATAGGAACAGGCATAACTCCAATATTTGGACTAAATAAAAGCTCTAATATCGAATTACCGTATTCATTTAATTCTTGAGCCTTACTTAGAGTTAATTTTAAAATTGTATTACCTAATTTTAAATCAGTTAATTTTTGTAATACTTTTTTTTCAATTTCAGGAATTGACTCTAATCTTTTAGTATGAAGATTTTCAGCTAAGTTAGATAAGGTATTTTCTTCTTTAGATATTTCTTTAGATAGTTCTTGAATATTTTTTTCTAATTCTTCTTTATGAAAAGAGAAATCTGAAAGTTGATCATATAATTTTATTAATTCACTTTGTGAAGTTTTATTATGTTTTTGAAGAATCCTGTTATATCTATCTAACAAATTTACTAAAACACCTACTCTATTAGGATTAGACTCTATTTTATTAAGTGTAAAATCAGCTTCTGAAGCTATATCAATTGATTCAATTAATAAAGAATTAATTCTATCAAATAATAGATTTAAATCATGAGTAAAATCGCTACTTTTTGAAAGTAATAACTTCAATTTATTTAATCTTTCATGAATTCCATCATCACCTTGAAAATGTTCAATAATATTAGCATAGCTATTACGAATACTATCTATATTTTCCAATTCTATTAATTCATTTTGTAAATCATCGTATTTATTAGAATCAAGCTCTAATTCTTTTAATTCATTTAATTGAAAATTATTATAGTCAAATTCAGAAATACTTCGAGATAATTCAACTTTTAAATTATTTAATTTCTTTTTTTTATATATCAAATTGGAAAACTTTATTGAAAATTCTTCGCGATCTATATATGTTCCAGATAATACATCCAAAACTTTCATTTGAAAATCCGATTTTTTTAATTCAAGAGTATGAAATTGAGAATGAATATTGATTAATTGAGAAGAAAATTCTTGTAATATATTTAAATGAACTGGAGTATCATTAATAAAAGCACGGGATTTACCTTGTTTAATTATTTCTCTTCGTATTATAGTATCATTAGAATAATCTAAATCATGTTTATTAAAAAAATATTCAAGATTAAACTCTTTTATACAAAAAATTGCTTCTACAACAGATTTATTAGACAAATTACCTACAACAGAAAAATCAGCACGCTTACCTAAAACTAAATCTAATGAATTCAATAAGATAGACTTTCCTGAACCTGTTTCACCTGTAATTACTGTAAAACCATCATTGAAATTAATCAATAATTTATCAATAAATACAAAATTTTCTATGCTTAATGATTTTATCATCAATTTAATATCTCCTGATATTTAGAAGAGTTTGCAGGATCTATTCTTTTTAAAAGATTTACGATTTCATTTTTTTCTTTAATCTCTGATTCAGCGAACATGTTCTTTAGTTCATTAGTTTTTGCCTGCATAAAATTCAAAACATTCAAAGAACTCGGACGTGTTGCTGTAACCTTAATTAGTTTACTCAAAGCTGAATAAATATTCGATTTAGCTGACTTCTGATCATCATATAATAAATCTATTCCCTTCCGGTGATATAAATACATACAGTCTCTTAACGGAGAAAATAATTCATGAAGGATATTATCGATTAACCAATAACGATTATTCTTTCCACGTGCTGAACTTTTCCAACCAGAATTTGAAGAAGACTGAGCATTACTGACAATCTCTTGGGCGATTGTAAATAAATCTGTTCCACCTTTACCGCTAAAGGAATCATAATCCATACCAAGAATAAAATAAGCATAAAATGCTAGAACAGATGATAATTCATCTCTATATTGGTTTGGCGCGTAGATTAAAGCAGCTCCACGTGAATAGGTAAATGAAATATCATCATCTTGAAAATTAAATAAAGTAGTATTATAATTTGAGTTAAATACTGGACGTGAGCTTTGAATTTGAAGGGAGCCTGTAAAAGTACCGGATACGGGAATTTCATTAATTTGAAGCTGTAAGTTGCAGTTAATTCTTTCCTCAACAGTAAAATTATCTCTAGTCCACTGTGTATTATTCATGAAATCATAAATAGTATTTTCGAGTTCTGTAATCATTTCTTTATCAAGAGTTGTAAGCTCTAGGCGTGCATCAGAGATAATACTGACCTGACAGTTTAATTCTTGAGAATCAACCTTGAGGATTAACAGTAATAATGAAATAAGTGATAAAATATACTTCAACTTAAATACTTTTTTAAAAATAGGACTATATCTTTCGAAACTTCATCTTTTGATTTTAATGCAAAATCTTGAAAATTATTTTTATTATCTAAAATACTAATTTTGTTAGTATCAAAACCAAAACCTGCTCCTAAATCTTCTAATGTATTCATTACAACAATATCTAACTTCTTCAATTTTAGCTTCTTTTTAGCATTTTGTTTAACATCATTAGTTTCTAGAGAAAAACCAACTAAATATTGGTTCTCTTTTTTATTTTGACTCGCCCATAATAAAATATCTGGATTTTTAATTAATTCAATTTTTAGTTCATTACTAGATTTCTTTACTTTTTTATCAGAACGCTTTTTTGGTCTATAATCAGAAACTGCTGCTGAAAATATTCCAAAAGTAGAATCTTTCCATACTTTTTTCACTTCCATTAACATCTCTTCTGCAGATTTAACATGAATCAGAGATAAGTTCGGATGATTAATTTTTAAACTTGTGGGACCAGAAATTAAAGTCACATTTGCACCTTGATTCAAAAATTCATTAGCAAGACTATACCCCATCTTTCCACTAGAATAATTACTTATATACCTAACTGGATCAATTTCCTCACATGTTGGACCAGCAGTAATTAAAACGTTTTTATTTTTAAACAGGGGATCTAATTTAGAATCAAAAAACTGATAAATAGAATTAAAAATATTTTCAGGCTCAGACATACGCCCCTCACCTATTAAACCACTCGCCAACTCACCATACTCTACTGGAATTATTTCTACACCATGTTTAGATAATTTTACGAAATTACTTTTTGTAGAAGCATGATTATACATATCCAAATCCATTGCAGGAGCTACTAGAGTCTTTGTTTTCGAAGAAAGATATGTTGCTAGTAATAAATTATCACAACTACCTAAGACCATTTTACTTAATGTATTTTTTGTTAATGGAGCGATTACAAAAACATCTGCCCATAGCCCATATTCTACATGATTATTCCATGAACCATCCTTTTTGTTCCAAAACTCAATAGCAACTGGATTACCTGAAAGAGTTGATAAAACTAGAGGACTAATAAAATCACAAGAGGCAGGTGTCATAATACATTTGACCTCTGCCTCAGCTTTTATTAATAATCTTATAAGAAATGGGATTTTATATGCAGCTATACCACCAGTAATTCCGAGAAGTATGCGCTTACCTCGCATTTATATTATTTTTCATCATTATTATCCGGATCCCTATGATAAATTTTATCGGCTAACAATTCTTGAATAGCAATAGCGACAGTTTTAGGTAATCTTTCATAAAATCTAGAAATTTCTATTTGTTCTCTATTTTCAAAAATTTCTTCCAAATTATCTGTAGTGGATGCAAACTCTTGTAATTTTTGAGTAAGTTCCTCTTTTAACTCAACACTTAACTGATTTGATCTTTTAGACATCATAACGATAGACTGATATATATTACCAGTTTTATCCTCCATTTCAGAGGTATCTCGCGTTATAGTTGTTTTTTCTGCAGTACTATTTTTAAAACTCATATCTTAATTTTTTATTTTATCTAACTCAATCTGTTTATAATAATTAGAAACTACATCTGTAAATACCGAATTAGGAAAACTAGCTACAAAGTTATAATATCTTTCTATAGTTTTTTCAATTCTATCCTTTTTTTTACTCTCAATACTATTTTTAGACAAAAAATAGGAATTTTTCACTAACAAATATGATACTTCTTCTTTATAAATCGATATTGGATAATCATTTAAGAAAGTTATGGCTGCTGATGTAGCAGCTCTGTAGTTTTCTGTTTGAGAATATAGCTTAACAGCATAGAAATCTTTCTTCTCTAATTTAAAACGAAGCTTATCAATAATTACATTGCATGAATCAACTAGCTTCGAAGATGGAAAACGATCAATGAATTGCTGAAGATCATTAATAGCTATATCTGTTTCATTTTGATCAAGTGAAAAATCCGGGGAATTTTGAACAGAACACATAGCACTTAAAAACAATGCTTCTTCAGATTTTTGACTCATTGAGAATCTCTGAAAAAACTGACCTAAATAATAACCTGCCATATAATAATCACCAGCTAAATAATACCCCTTACCTATTCTAAAATAAGATAATTCTCCTTCATTTGTCTTTGGCATTCTTTGGTAAATCTGTTCATATAACTCAATTGACCTCAACTCTTGGCCATCATTATATAACTCATCAGCCATTTGAAATTTGGCTGTATAATTATCTGACTTAAGTACTTTATTATATGATTTACAAGATGTAAAAATAAGACTGTTATAGATAATAAAAAAAAGTAATAATATTTTTTTCATAAATACAAAAATAAAAGAAATATGATTTATATTTTTTAACGTACTCTAATTCTTTGACCTATCTGAAGAATAGTATTTCGATTAATACCATTTAAAGAACATAATTTTGAAACTGATGTTCCATTTTTTATAGCAATAGCCCCCAATGTATCACCAGACCTAACACTATGATACACCTTGTTAGAGTTAGATTTTTTAATTGATGAACCAGCTCTAAACAAACCACGATTTATTAATAAATTTTGATCTATAATTCTTTTGTTCTTAAAGTCAATAATTTTTTCTGGGTTTAAAGGAATATCATAAAATCTAACTTCAAAATGTAAATGAGAGCCATAAGAATGTCCTGTATTCCCCCCTAAACCAATTGGATCTCCAGCATTCACAATTTGATTTGGAACAACTAAATGCTTATTTAAATGTGCATAAAAAGTTTCTAATCCATTGTAATGACGAATAATCACTAAATTTCCAAAACCACTTAAATTATATTTTGCATATCTAACTCTCCCCCCCCAAGCAGCTCGAACAGTATCACCAGTTTTTAAATCTATATCTGTTCCATTGTGCTGACGACCCCTTCTCCATCCAAATCGAGATGTAATTTGGCCATCAAAAGGCAATACAAAACCTGAATCAATATTTTCTTGAAGACAAATCCAAAAAGTGTCTTTAATTTGATTAACATCATTTTTCAAATTTGATGTGTAACAAACATCAGTATTCCAATTTTGAATAAAATTTATATTTGGATTCTCATTAATTAGTGAATGTAAATGTTCATTTAATACACCATTAAAGTTTTGATCTTCTTTATATTCCCATGTTCTATTAGCATAAATTAAAATTTCACCTTTTTGACTATCAAAAGTGTCAATTATTTGAGTAAAAGTAAATTTGATAATAGAAATAAATGTTAAAGTGATAATAAAATGAATATTTTTCATGAATTAATTCTTTTTAGAGTCAGTATTTATTACATCCATAACCATTATGTTATAAAACAAATCTTCATTAGGCTTAACTAAATCTTGATATCCTTTATCTCTATACCCTTGATTATTTGGGATATAAACGAACATGCGATCGGATTTTTTTGAGTTAATCAATGCCTTTTTCAAACCAGGAACAACTCCTTTACTATTTAAATTAAAACTAAAGGGATTATTTGAACGGTATGTATTTATATATAAAGGATTTGAAGGTGTTGATACCATACAATGAAATTGAATTTCATGACCATAATTAAATTTTAATTTATTAGTATTATTTTCCTCAAAAACCCAAATCTTATTACCATCAATCTCACGTGTTGGTATTCTATTTTCATGAACACGCATTTGAATAATGTTATTTGAATTAGGTGGAATAAGATTCTCTATACCTTTTTCACCTCTGGCAAATTTAGATGGTATAAAAATCTCTACTGAATCACCAACTTTTAACTCTTTCATAGAAATTTCCCAACCAATAGTTTGCATATTAAAGCCTAATAAAAAAGGAACATTTCTTTTTTGAATTAGATAATTACCATCAACTATAGTATTATCTTCAAGTAGAACTTTATAGTCAATCATGGCACAATCAGCATATTTTAATTTTTGACCTCCACCATTTTCAATCCATTTTATTTCAATTCCATTATCTAACAAAATACTATCAACATATTTTATGTTATTATTTGTAATATCATCTACATTAGAAATTGAATCCTTAAATATTGATGTATTTTTTTTTTCTACAATAGAATCATTGGAAACTTTTATATCACATGAATTATTAGACAAAAAGAATATTAATATTAAGGTCAGTATTAAAAATTTATCAATCATATTTGAATTCCAATTAAATAAATATCTATAATAATAGTATTTAATGGTGGTATTTTATTCCTATCTCCCACCAAACCATGGGCAAGATGCGTTGGTATGATCAATTTCGCTCGATCACCAATTGTCATTTTTTTAATAGCTTCTTGAACACCTGATTCTATATTTGAATTGTCTACAACAAACTCATAATAGTCTTCACCAGTAACTCTGTAACATTCAGTTCCATCTAGAAGACTAACAATATATTGAATCTCAGCAATATCTCCAGGTAATGGTGAATATAATGTATCTACAACTCCATGTTCATATATATAATATTGTAATCCACTTCCAGTAATTTTAAGATCCCAATCCTTATGTTGTTCTTTAAAAAGATTAATATCAATTTGTTCTTCAATAACCAATTCTTTGTTAAAATCTGTAGATTTTTTTTTACTCCATTTTATTTCTGGTTTGCCAATAGTATTATTCTCTTTACAAGAACACAACAAAAACAATAATGAAAAAACAAAAACAAAAAAATTCATTCTTTAAAAATATTTAGGCAACAATGATTTAAATTTTAAAATCGTATTCTCAATTGAATCATTATTAATTCCACCAGCAGCGTACTTATGACCACCACCATTAAAATGATCAGTTAAAATTGTATTTACAGAAAATAAACCCTTAGACCTAAGTGAAATTTTAACTTTATCACCTTTTTGAGTGAAAAATGCGGCAACTTCTATACCTTTGATTGAAAGCGCTAAATTAACTAAGCCTTCTGTATCACCTTTAATGTAATTAAATGAACTCAAAATATCCTCTGTAACTGAGATAATAGAAACTTTATAACTATTTATAACTTCTAATCTATTAGAAATTATGTAACTACGTAGTTTTATTTTATCTAAACGATTATTATCAAAGGTTTTTTGATAGATATTAACGTGATCAACACCTATATTGAGTAGATGAGAGACAATATGATGAGTCCTTGAAGAAACTGAAGAAAATCTAAAAGAACCTGTATCACTTATAATTCCTAAATAAATAGGAGTTCCTATATCCGAATTCATTAATTCTAAATTTCCTGAATAATTTATTAATTCATAAACCAACTCAGATGTTGAGGAAGCAGATGATTCAGAAATAGTTATATCAACAAATTCTGAAGGATTAATGTGATGATCAATCATTACTTTTTTTGCTTTACATGATGATAATATTTCGCCCATAGAGCTACCTAAACGATCTTGAGTATTATAATCAAGACAAAAAATTAAATCTGCAGATTTCATTTGATCTATTACTTCTAATCTATGATTTTCAAAATCAATAATAATATCATCATCTATAATCCATTTAAGGAAATCTGGACAAGAATCAGGATGACAAATTTGTGCTGATTTACCTAAAACTGAAATAAAACGATATAAAGCCAAAGAACTTCCAATAGAATCACCATCAGGAGAAAAATGACTAGTTATAACAATATTATTTGAGTTTTTTATTAACTGATAAATCTTAACTGCCTCCTTCATTTATAATAAAATATTTTTAGTCTCTTTTGCTATCCTAGAACTTAAATCATAAGAAACTTCATGTAATGGTTTTCTCATATATGAATCAATTATACCTTGAACCTCTAAAGACACTTTTACTCCACCAGGATTACCTTCTTCAAAAAACATACTTGTTATTGGTAATAATTCGTAGTGAATCTTTTTAGCTAATTCTAGTTTTCCATTTATTGAATTATGAACCAATTGTGAAAACTTATTCGGAAAAGCATTTGCAACAACAGAAATAACCCCCACAGCACCTAGAGCAATTAGAGGCATAGTTATTGCGTCATCTCCAGATAAAACATCAAACCCCATGGGTTTTTTCTGTATTATATTCATGATCTGTTGAAAATTCCCTGAAGCCTCCTTTATTGCTACAATATTATTAATTTTTGATAATTCTAAAGTTGATTCAGATGATAGATTTGATCCTGTTCTCCCAGGTACATTATATAAAATTATAGGCAAACTTGTGCATGAAGCTAGATATTTGTAATGTTCAACAATTCCTCTCTGTGAGGGTTTATTATAATATGGTGAAACAGAGAGGATACCATCAACTCCACCAGGTATTTTTTTTATAGTATCTCCTATTGCAAATGTATCATTTCCACCGGCACCAAATATAATTTTTAATTGACCATTATTTTCTTCCTGAACCGCTTCTAAAACTTTAATTTTTTCCTCAAATGATAATGTAGGAGATTCCCCCGTTGTTCCTTGAACAACTATAAAATCTGTTTTATTATCAATTTGAAACCTTACTAATTTTTTTAGAGCATTAAAATCAATACTTAGGTCTTTATTGAATGGAGTAACTAAAGCTACGCCAGAACCTTTAAATGGATTATCCATAATATAATATTTTCTCAAGTGTTTCTTTTGTAAAATTAATCAATTTTGAAGGCAAATTAGTTTCTATTTTAAGAGTTATATCATGACCTGAAAAATTAGTATTTAGGCCAACCGACATCTTTTTATTTGTTTTCTTCAATAATTTTAAAATTTTTTTTGAAACATCTGTAGTAAATAAAACCATATCATATGTTCTTGAGGAAATATTCCTTACCTCTTCATTTTTTATAATACCGAATAAGTTAAATTCTTGATCAGATATAAAAACAACATTATATTGTTTGGGGATTAATTTTTTTTCTTTTTTAGTCTTTACAATTGCTAAAATGATACAATTATGAATATTTAAATTAACAAGTTTAATAGCCTTCTTGTATTCCGTTATGCTATCAATACTATCATAATTGATTACAAAAAGAACAGATTCTAAATTATTCCATATGTTTTTTTCATTTACTTTTTTCATTTAATAATAAAATAAAATCTTCTTCCGAAAGAATATTAAGTTTATAATCAGTAGCCTTTTTTAATTTAGATGGCCCAATTTTGTCTCCTGCAACAAGGTAATCTGTTTTCATAGAAACCGCTGTTAAATTTTTACCTCCATTGATTTCTATAATATCTTTTAATTCATTACGAGAAAAAGAATTAAAAATACCTGAAATAACAAACGTTTTACCTTTAAAAATATTTGATGTTTGAAGTTTATTTTTAACTTCCATATTTAAACCAAAAGAAGCTAATGTTTTTACTATATAACAATTCCGTTGATCGGAGAAGTAATCAATAATAGACATTGCTATTCTGTCACCTATTTCGTCTATAGCAATCAATTCATCAAAACTTGCAGAAGAAATATTAGAAATATTTTTTAATGATTTTGCTAATTTTTTAGCAACTGTTTCTCCTACATATCTAATTCCTAAACCAAAAAGCACTTTATGAAAAGGCATCTGTTTAGAAGCTTTTATTCCTTTAATCATATTATTTGCTGATTTTTCAGCTATTCTATTCATAGTAATTACATCTTCAAATGTTAACTTATACAAATCAGAAATATTATTTATTAGACCATTAGAATAGAGAAGATCAACTGTTTCTGAACCAAGGCCATCTATATTTAAAGCCTTACGACTAATAAAATGTTCTATTTTACCTTTCACTTGCGGCGGACATCCTAGCTCATTGAGACAATAATGATGAGCTTCACCATTATTTCTAATTAACTTAGAAGAACATTCAGGACAATTATTTATAAAATTTATAGGAATAGTA
>Ga0160423_10000109_pt1 | contig 57937 bp, 53 predicted proteins | sample CRUFie14St8metaG_FD_108191 | JGI IMG/M metagenome (GOLD analysis project Ga0160423, IMG submission 108191) | Marine microbial communities from the Costa Rica Dome - CRUD Field 142mm St8 metaG | ecosystem: Environmental > Aquatic > Marine > Oceanic > Photic zone | place: Costa Rica: the Eastern...
GAAATTGAGCCAGGATTTTGGTACGGTGCAATGTATGTAAGTTATGGACTTACAGTATTTATTGCAATCTTAACTTGGTTAATTATGTATATTTTAAATAAAGAGATGGATGTTTTTATTCAAATTTCTATAATATCGTTTTTTATAATCATCCTCTTTCCAATAGTTTATTTTTTATCAAGATTAATTTGGATTAATCTTTTTGTTTCTTATAAAAAAAAACCACACAGTTAAGTGGGTTTATTTTTAGTGGACCTAAAGGTTCTTATTTCGAACTTTTTCAGAAAATTAGATATCCTATAGTTTAATCAGAACATTCTCCAGGAACATATGAGGTAACACCAGCTCTATCTGCATAGCAATCATTACTATATGTATTCCCGTCGCAACCACAAACAGGGTCAGATTCTTCTGTACAGATAATAGAGTTATCAATTAAAGTAGAATCGATACAATTATCATTTTTTTCACATGACATTAAAAAAAGAATAAATAGAGTTAGTAATAAAGAATTAAAAAATTTCATTTATATATTTTTTGTAAATATCAAATATTTAAAAATAATAAACCCACTCAATTGAGTAGGTTTATTTTTGGTGGGCAATGAGGGACTCGAACCCCCGACTTCCTCCTTGTAAGGGAGGCACTCTGAACCAACTGAGTTAATCGCCCAAATTAGTCATGCAAATATATGTCATTTCTTAATTCAAACAAGTTTTTTCATGCTTAAATTATATTGCTTCTGCAACTACAAAAGTACTTCCTCCTATAAAAATTAGATCATTTTTATTAGCTCTATTTTGAGCTGATTTTATAGCATCTAAAACTGATAGATAACTTTTTCCTATTATATTATATTGTAAACTTTTTTGTTGTAATAATTCAGCATTCATAGCACGGTCAATATTTGCATTACAAAAATAGTAACTTGCTTTTTTTGGTAGAAGAGGCAATATAGAAGTAAGTTTTTTATCTTTTACTGTTCCAAAAATAAAGTGAAGTTTTTCATATTTTATTTTTTTTAACTCATTACATACTGCTTTAAGTCCATCTTCATTGTGACCTGTATCACATATAGTTGTGGGATTAGTACTTATGATTTGCCATCTTCCCAATAATGAGGTGTTTTTAACTACATTTAATAATCCATTTTTTATGCTTTTATTATCTATTTTCCAACCATTTAACTTTAGTTCATTAATTGCAGTTAGAGCGGTATTAATATTTTCTTTCTGCCATCTTCCTTTTAAATCAGTTTCATATGATTTTTTATTATCAGCATATATTATTTTAGAATTATTTTTTTGTGCTGTAGTATTAAATATTTCTCTAATTGATATTTGACTCCTGCCAACTATAACAGGAGTATTTGGTTTGATGATGCCCGCTTTCTCAATAGCTATCTTTTCGATTGAATCACCTAATAAATCTGTATGATCTAGACTAATATTAGTAATAATAGATATTTCAGGCTTTATAATATTAGTACTATCTAATCTTCCACCAAGACCACATTCTATAATTGCAATATCAACTTTTTTTTCACTGAAGTATTCAAATGCTAGCATGACAGTTAACTCAAAAAATGACAGTTGTAATTGTTCAAAAATCCTTTTATTTCTTTCAACAAAATCAATAACATATTTTTTACTTATCATTTTATTATTGATTTTAATTCTTTCTCTAAAATCTTTTAGGTGAGGAGAAGTATATAGACCTACTTGATATTTAGATGTTTGAAGTATAGAACTCAACATATGAGCTGTAGATCCTTTTCCGTTTGTTCCTGCAATGTGGATACTTTTAAATTTTTCATGTGGATTCTTCAAGTATTTAACTCCAGTAACTATATTATCTAAATTAATTTTATATGCTTTAGAGCCTTCTCTTTGGTACATAGGTAATCGTGAAAACAAATAATCAATTGTTTGAGAATAATTCATTAATTTAATCTGAATGAATAGATAATTTTACCTTGCTGCTTTAACGGAGCTGTTGGCTTAGATTCAAATTTAGTTTTCAATGCAGCTAATTTTGCTTGCTCCAATAGTCTTTTATTTAATGTGGTTGAACCCTTAGCACCTGTTATTGCATTTATTACATTTCCCATTCTATCTACTGTAATTATAACAACAACTTTGCCTTCAACTTGTATATTGTATTCTGGCTTTGCTTTAATGGCAACATTACGTCCACCCAACTGATAAGCATTCCCATCCTGTCCTATACCGCCTCCTTTATAATTATTAATATTTTCCTCTCCTTCAATCGTGCCTTGATTTAATTTGTTTTGTGTTATTCCCTTAGAATTATTATCTTTTGGTTTTTTTCCAGGGTATAAAGCTTTTTTATTTATAGTAGGCTCTTCTTTTTTTTCAATTATATCTTCTTCTGTTTCTTTTTCTACAGGTTGATTAATTTCAACTTTCTCTTTAAGTATCGGAGTCTCTTCTTCAGATTGTGTGACTATATCATTTTTATTTTCAGTTATATCAACAATTTTTTCTTCATTAATTTCATTGATTTGTTCTTCTTGTTGCTCTGGCTGTATATTTTCTGAGCCATCTTCCATAAATCCAAAGTTAATACTAATTCCTTCTTCTTTTGGAGGTGGGTCTTGAGATTTTAACCCTAGAAAACAAAGAGCGGTTAAAATAATAACATGTAAAAATATAGAACCCAATATACCTTTTGTTCTATTTGTATTTTTTTTTTGTATATTCATTTAATTTGGTGTGGTAGCTAAAACAATTTTGTATTTGTTTCGATAAGCAATATCCATAATTTTAACAACATGTTCTATAGGAACTGATTTATCAGAATGTAAAATAATGGCAGGATCCATTTCTACATTAATCATTTTTTTAAGTTTTTTCTCAATAGTATTTTGAGTTACCTTTTCTTTGTTAATGTAAAAGTCAAGCTCTTTAGTAATCGAAATTGATATTGTCTGTTTTTCTAGAGTTTTAGCTTTGCTGCTTGGAAGTAATAACTTTAGTGCATTTGGACTAACTAATGTAGATGTAAGCATAAAAAATATTAATAGAAGAAATACAATATCTGTCATAGAAGACATATTGAAATTCACATTAATTTTGTTTCTTCCTCTTAATCTCATTTATTCATTATGATGTAGTAAATCAAGAAAATCTGTTGTCTTCGCTTCAAGCATAAAAATAACTTTATCTACTTTTGCAACTAAATAATTGTATGCAATAAATGCTATAATTCCAACAATTAAGCCAGCTACAGTAGTAGTCATTGCGGTATAAATACCTTGGCTTAGCATTTCAACATCAATATTTCCACCAGCATTTGCCATTTCATGAAATGCAATAATCATACCGATAACCGTACCTAAAAACCCAATCATTGGAGCAGCACCAGAAATAGTTGCTAGGCTTGCTAAATTATGTTCCATTTTGAATATTTCTAATTTGCCTTGATTTTCAATGGCAGAAGATATGTCATTCATGGGTTTGTTAATTCTAACTAACCCCTTTTCTATCATTCTTGATATAGGACTATCTGTTTTATTACATAATGTTTTTGCAGACTCTATATCTTTTTCTTTTACAAATTTTTTAATACTATTTAAAAAATCTAAATCTTTTTTACTTGCTTTTTGAATAACCAAAAAACGTTCAATTAATATATATACAGCAATTAAAGATAATATAGCTAAAGTCGCCATAATTATATTTCCTCCAATGCCTCCTGACGAAACAAGGTCAATTAAGGATAAGGTTTTTTCATTTATGATACTTGTACTGTCTGTCATTACTTCTAGTTGTGATATTAATAATATGTTCATATTAAAACAATTTTATTGATTTTTATTGCATTAAGATATATGTTGCTGCTCCTGCAAAATAGCCTAAAATAGCTAAAAAGGATATGTTTTTAAGATACCAAATAAAATCAATTTTTAGAATACCCATAATTGCAACACCTGCTGCAGAACCAATAATTAAGACTGATCCTCCAGTACCTGCACAATAGGCTAAGAACTGCCAAAACATTCCGTCAGCTTGATAGAAACCAGTTTCTTCTAACAAGCTTTGATACATTTGCATAGCGCCTGCAACTAAGGGTACATTATCAACAATTGAAGATAGTAATCCTATAATAATATTTATAATATAAATTCCTTCTTTTGATTGACCATTGAAAGATTCATCTAGATAATTTGCTAAAGTTGCTAATTGGCCAGTGGATTGTAGTGAAGATACAGCTAATAAAATTCCTAAAAAGAAAAATATTGTAGCGGTATCTATTTTTTTTAGTACACCAACAACAGAAAGATAAGAACGTGTTTCTTGGTTTTTATTTCTATGTAAAATTTCAGTGACAATCCAAAGAAATCCTAATGAAATCAACATTCCCATATATGGTGGAAGATGTGTAATTATTTTGAATATTGGTACAAACAATAATCCTGCAACACCTAAATAAAATATTAAATTACTTTCAAAATTTGTTACGGAACTTTTTTTAATTTCAGATATAACTTCATCATTTGTACGTTCAACGTTTCCTTTTACTTTAAATGATAAATAAATCAATGGCACTATTGCACAAACTAGTGAAGGTATAAATATATCTATAATAATTCTTTCACTTACATATTGTTTTGCATAAAGCATAATAGTTGTTACATCTCCAATTGGAGACCATGCTCCACCAGCATTAGCAGCTAAAATAACCATACCTCCAAACATCCATTTGTCTTCTTTCTTTTTTATTATTTTATTTAGTAGTGAAGCCATTACAATAGCAGTAGCGAGATTATCTAACACTGCTGAGAAAAAGAATGATATGGTACTAATAATCCAAATTAATTTAAGTTTGTTAGTTGTTTTTATTTTATTAGTAATTATTGAAAAACCTTTATGTGAATCAATAAGTTCAACAATAGTCATGGCTCCAAGAAGAAAGAAAAGAATTTCAGCAATATGAATTATATGATGTTGAATTTCATGTTCAAGAACAATGGTTGTGATATTTGGTGTGAATGCATAAAATGCCCAGCAAATTCCTCCTATAAAAAGAGCAGATGCAGCTTTGTCAATTTTTATTGTATGTTCTAATGCTATGGCTAAATAACCTAAGCAAAAAATAATAAGAATGATTAAATTTATGTCCATATTTTATTTATTTAAATAAACAGTAGTAGATGGAAATGCAAAATCAGATTTATTTCTTTTTACAATTTCCATAATTTTATAATTAATATCTTCTTTTACATTTATTAGGGTTTCCCATTTGGGACTTTGTACAAAATAAACAATTAAGATATCTAATGAGCTAGAACCAAATTCTTGAAATCGGACTTTACCTTCTTGATTTGTGTCTTTATGTTTATTTATCATTTCTTGTATTTCAAAAACTATGGCTTTAATTTGTTCGGGCGTAGTTTCGTAAGTTAGGCCAATGTTAAATTTTACTCTTCTTACAGGTCTCATGCCTAAATTGTCTAATTCTGCATCAATCATTTTTTTGTTTGGAACAGTCACTAAACTTTTGTCAAAAGTTCTAATTCTAGTACTTCTAAACCCAACTTTTTCTACTGTTCCAGTAATTGTTCCAACTGTTACTATATCCCCAACTGTAAAAGGTTGATCTAAAAAAATTGTAAAAGATCCTAAAAGATTTTCTAAACTTTCTTTTGAAGCCATAGCAATTGCTATACCTCCAATACCTAAACCAGTAGCTAAAGCAGTTATATTTACATTAAATACATTACCCATAACAATAATTAGTCCAAAAATATATGTGATAATCTTAATAATATCTATTACAAAAGGAATTAATTGATCATCCATTCTGTTTTCAGTCTGTTCAGCTTTTTTATGTAGTATTAGACTTATGTAATCTACAAAACGTATGATTATCCAGAAAATTGAATAAATATATAATAAAGAGAATCCCTTGTTAAGAAACATTTTTAACCCAAATTCTTCTTTTTCTACTAAATTCCACGATAATGGAAATGAGATATGAGAACCACCAATATAAATTATAGAAAGCATAACACATAAGCCAATAGGCTTTACAAGTAGTTCATTAAACTTTTCAGCACCAATATTATCATCTTTTCTTCCTATAATTTTGTATAGTAGTTGACTTAAGTATTTTGAAATTAGTTGCTTAAATATAAATCCTAGTATTATGGCTCCAAAAAGCCAGCAATAGTCTAATAAAGTATTGCCTAATATTTGATTTTGCAGAAAATTGATTTTCATAATTTAATTAAGTTCTTTTAAAGCGATTTCAAAAGCAGTCTTTGAAATATTATTTTTGTTTTTATTTTTTTTATAGACTTTTTGTAGAGCTGATTTAATGGTGTCAGACGTATCTTTGAAAATAGCTTTATCAGTTATCTCAATATTTGTTTGCATTAAATAAGCAAATACTCTAGCCATTCCGCAATTTGCAATAAAGTCTGGAAGTACACTTACTCTTTCGTCAGCATTTTTTGATATTGGTCCAAAGAAGATTTCAGAGTCAGCAAACGGTACGTTTGCTCCGCAAGAAATTACTTCAAGTCCATTTTCAATCATTTGATCTAGTTGTTCTTGTGTAATAAGCCTTGAAGATGCCGCTGGCACAAATATTTCTGCTCCTAATGACCATATTTTTTGATTGATTTCATTAAAAGGAATTACAGCATCATCCTCAAGAAAGTTTGATGTTCGATTTTCTAATAAAATTATTATTTCTTCTAACGAATAACCGTTATCATTTAAAACTCCACCAACTTTATCTATAATTCCAATAATTATTGCACCTGCTTGAGTTAAATAATATGCAGCAGCCCCAGCAACATTCCCCCATCCTTGAATTATTACTTTTTTTCCACTTACATTACCTCCATATATGTTATAAAAATGCAGTATTGTTTCTGCTACTCCAAAACCTGTTATTAAATCACCTACAGAATATTTTTTTTGTGGATTTGGTGTTAAACCTTTTTGAGTTACTAATAAAGGGACACCTTTTTTTAATTGATTAATTATATTAATTTTTGTATTTTCATCTCTTTTATAATGTCCATTTACAACTCCTTCCAGTGGGAAAAGAATTCCTTGTTCTTCACACAATGGTATTACATCATGTACTTCGTCAACATTCATATCACCTCCTGTTCCGTAATATATTTTTAATAATGGTTTGGCAGCAGCATACCATCTTTTTAAAACATCTTTTTTTCTTGGATCTTTTGGGTCAAAGTTTATACCAGATTTTCCTCCTCCTATAGGTGGTCCTGCTACTGTAAATTTTACTTCCATGGTTTTCGCTAATGCTAACACCTCTTCTTTTGTAACACCAATTCTCATCCTAGTTCCACCTGCTGCTGCACCTCCTCTTAATGAGTTAATAACAATCCATCCTTCAGCATCAGTTTCAGTATCTTTCCAGTGAAAGATTACTTCAGGATCTTTGCTTTCAAATTCTTTCAATAGTTCTTTCATTAATCTAGTCATTTTAAACTGTTTGCAAATTTATAAAAATAAGGTTTAGAATTCATGAATAATACCTCCACAATTATCCTTTTTTGCACCAGTTACACTTCTAAGGCAGTTTATTTCATTTCTGAATCTAAGTACTCCTAAAAAACCAAATATTAAAGCTTCTTTAAAATTGATTAACTTATTATCTGGGACAATAATTTTTGAAGAACTATATAAATTAATTCTTTCAATCAGATATTTGTTAAATACACCACCACCAGTAAACAATGCACTTTCACACTTAAGATGTTTTCCTATTTGTATTGCAATATGCTCGCAAAATGTACATAGTACATCTTTAGGCTTATAATTGTTAATAAGATGATAAATATTTTTTTCAACCCATTCTCTGCTTAATGATTTTGGAGGTTTTTTGTTATAGTAATTAAGTTGATTAAGTTTTTTTAGTAGAGGTATTATAATCATACCTTTTCTAGCTATTTCACCATTACTATCATATTCTATGTTTAGTTTCTTACAAACTTCATTTAACACAATATTTACAGGGCAAATATCAAATGCAGTAATAAGATTATCTTTCTTGATTGATATATTTGAAAAACCACCTAGATTAACACAATATTTATATTGATTGAATAAGTATAAATCTCCAATTGGAACTAGTGGAGCACCTTGTCCATTTAGTGAAACGTCCAGAGTTCTGAAATTATTAATAGTTGTAATTTTACATAATTTTGCAATATACTTTCCATCACCAATTTGTAAAGTAATTTTTTTTTTAGGTTCATGAAATATTGTATGGCCATGACATGAAATAAAATCAATTTTTTCGTTTCCCAAAAAATTATTTGTTATTTGAGCTATATACTCACCAAATTCTTTATCTACTTTTTTTATAATTTTATCTTCTTTATGATGTAACGAAGCTAACGTAGATTGCCAATATTTAGAATATTCAATTGTTTTACATTTTTCAATATTAAAATCCCAGGACTTATTTTTTTTAAAAAAAGTAGTAATTGCAAGATCAATACCATCAAGTGATGTGCCAGACATAATACCTAACACACGATATTTTACATTCTTGTTCATCGGGCATTAAAAATAGTTTAAAAAATGTATTTTTGCTGGTAAAACATAATATTATATGGATTTTTTTCTAAATGAAGAGCACAAAATGATAAGAGACGCTGCAAGAGATTTTGCAAATACTGAGCTGTTGCCAGGCGTTATTAAGAGAGACGAAAATCAGCAGTTTCCAAAAGAACAAATTGATAAATTGGGTAAACTTGGTTTTTTAGGTATGATGGTTAATCCAAAATATGGTGGTGCGGGTATGGATACTATATCATATATTTTAGCTATGGAGGAAATTTCAAAAGTTGATGCTTCTACTTCTGTAATTATGTCAGTTAACAACTCTTTGGTATGTTGGGGGATAGAGAATTTCGGTACAGAAGATCAAAAACAAAAATATTTAACAAGATTAGCTAAAGGTGAAATTATTGGAGCATTTTGTCTTTCAGAACCAGAAGCAGGTTCTGATGCTACTTCTCAGAATACTACAGCTTTAGACAAAGGGGATCATTATTTATTGAATGGTACAAAAAATTGGATAACAAATGGAGCTTCTGCTTCAGTATATCTTGTGATTGCTCAAACTGATACTGCTAAAAAGCATAAGGGAATAAATGCTTTTATAGTTGAGAAAGGAATGGAGGGTTTTGAAATTGGACCTAAAGAAGATAAGTTAGGAATAAGAGGTTCCGATACACATTCGCTAATGTTTACAGATGTCAAAGTGCCAAAAGAAAATAGAATAGGAGATGATGGATTTGGATTTACTTTCGCCATGAAGACTTTAGCTGGTGGAAGAATCGGTATTGCTGCACAAGCATTAGGTATAGCTTCTGGAGCTTATGAATTAGCCTTAAAATATTCCAAGGAAAGAAAAACATTTGGTAAAGAAATTTATAAACATCAGGCTATTGCATTTAAATTATCAGACATGATTACTGAGATCGAGGCGGCAAGGTTATTATGTTTTAAAGCGGCTTATTTAAAGGATCAGAACGAAAATTATGATAAAGCTGGTGCTATTGCAAAGCTTTTTTGTTCTGAAATTGCTATGAAAACAACTGTTGAAGCTGTACAAATTCATGGGGGGTATGGTTTTGTAAAAGAATATCATGTGGAAAGATTGATGCGTGATGCAAAGATTACTCAAATTTATGAAGGAACATCAGAAATACAGAAAATTGTTATTTCCCGTTCTATTTTAAAATAAAAAATATGAAAAAAATATTATTCTTATTATTAGTATGTTTTTCCTGTTCAATGTATGCTCAGATTGATATACAAAAGTCGAAATACCTTAACTTTCTTCCTTCTAATGTAAATCCTGAAAATTTAAAACCATCTGATATTCCTTCTGAACAAGTTTTAAAGATTATGGGTTTATCAGAAGAAGAAATTCGTATTGCTCTTGATTTTAAAAATAGTAAAGGAATATTTTCAGAAGAAAATAATACAGATTCTACACGTGTTAGTACGAATCTTTCAAAATTTTATCAAAATCTTGGGGATACATTAGTTCTAGACTCAATAAGGTACCCAATAGCGAAAATATATGGTCAAGATATATTTAGAAATAATTCATTAACATTTTATAATAAAGCATTAGATGCTAAAGCACCTGAAAATTATAAGGTTGGTAGTGGTGATGAAATAACAATTTCAGTTTGGGGATATTCTGATTTTTCTGAAACTTTATTGGTAGATGAAAGAGGTTATATCTCTCCTAGCTCATATGGACGTATATATGTAAAAGGGCTAACTTTTAGTAAAATGCGATCTCTAATTAAAAGTAGGTTTAGTTCATTTTTAGATATGAAGAATTCTGAAATTGATGTTACACTTGCATATTCCAGAGTAATTACTGTTAATATTGTTGGCGAAGTTTATAACCCAGGTTCATATTCGATACCAGCAATTAATACAGTATTTAATGCACTTATTTCCGCCAATGGTCCTAATCAGTTAGGAAGCGTAAGGAATATTTATCTTAAAAGAGATGGAAAGATAGTTGATTCATTAGATGTTTATCAGTTTTTGTATGACCCAACTAGAATGCCAGATATCTACATGCAAGATGGTGACTATTTATTTGTTCCTCCAGCTAATAATTTAGTTGAGCTCAAAGGAGCAGTTAAAAGACCATATACATATGAAATTAAGCGAGGAGAATCAGTTAAGGATTTAATTAATTTTGCTGGTGGCTATACTACTAATGCATTTACAGATGTCATTACTTTAAAGAGAATAGATTATAATACTATTAAAGTTTTTGATGTACATAAAAAACATTTATCTTCTTCTAAACTTCAAAATGGTGATGAAGTTGTAATTAATCAAATTAGTAGTAGATTGTCTAATGTGGTTACAATAGAAGGGACTATAGGAGTACAAGGAGATTATGAGTTTGTTGAAGGAGAGAGAGTTTTAAATTTGTTACAAAGAGCAAAATGTATAGATGAAAGAACATTTTTAAAAAAGGTATATCTTATAAGATTAAATAAAGACCAAACTAGAACACATATATCAATAAGTTTAGATTCAATTATATCAGATCCAAAACATATAGATAATATAGTATTAAATGAGTATGATATCGTAAGAGTTTTGTCAATTGATGATTTTGATGATGATTTTTTTGTATATGTAAGTGGAGCAGTAAGAAAAGAAGGCGAGTTTAATTATGGAGATGGAATGACTTTACAAGATTTGCTTTTGCAGGCTGGCGGGCTTACCCAGAAAGCTGAAGGAAGTAGAGTTGAGGTTAGTAGAATTATGGAATATGATATTGCAACAAATCGTCTAGAACCTAAAAGAACTATGATAAAAAGTGTGAAAATAGGTGAAACTCTTTTATTAAGTAAGGACGCAAAAGATTTTAAATTAGAACCATTTGATCAAGTTTTTGTAAGAGAAAATCCAGATTTTGAATCTGCTCATAATGTTATTTTGTCTGGTGAGATTAAATATCCAGGAACATACACATTATTATCTAAGGATGAAAAAATATCATCACTAATTAAAAGAGCAGGGGGTTTAACTGATTATGCTTATCTAGATGGTGTTAAAATGTTCAGAAAGTTTGAAGCAGAAATTAAAGAGCAAGAAGAAACAACTATTGATATTTCAGATGATTTGAAAAATAGTATAATGGCTGACCCTTTTTTATCAGCTTTATATGAAAAAGAGTTAAGAGATAAAGACAAGAGAAGTAATGATAAAATTGATAATTCAACTGTTTTTGATAAAGATTTAAAGGAGTATGTTTATGATATGGTTTATTTAGATTTAAGAAAAGCACTATCTTCAAATGGATCGAAGCATAATTTAGTACTTTTAGAAAATGATAGTATTATTGTCCCAAAAATTATGGATGTTGTACACATTACAGGAGAGCTAATGAATCTTGATGGAACATCAATTAGTGCTCCATATTTTGGAGCTAGAAGAGCAAATTATTATATTAATAATTTTGCTGGTGGATTTACTAATGAAAATAAACGTGCAGGCACTATTGTTATTTATCCTAACGGAATAACAAAGCAGACAAGAAATTTAGGTCTATTTAAAATTTATCCTAAAGTAAAAGAAGGGTCAACAATAAAAATAGTAAATAAGGCTGAAAAGATTCAGACTGAAAGGAATCCTATAGATTGGAACGAGGCAATTGAAAATACTATGTTAAAATTAACAGCTATTCTTTCTTTATGGTTGTTAGTCGACAGAGTAGCACCAGCAAATTAATACATATGCAAGATCATAACAAAGATGAAATAGATTTACAGCAATTATTGCGAATCTTATCTGAATATAAGTTGTTGATATTTAGTAAAAAAAATAAAATTTTGTTTATAACATTTTTGTTTACGTTAATAGGTTATGTTTTTACGACATTTTTTTGGGATGAAGAATATAAAGCCGATTTAACTTTTGTTGTTGAAGAAGAAGCAGGTGCTATGGGGGGGTTGTCTTCAGCAATAGGTATTGCTAGTCAATTTGGTTTTGATTTGGGGACCGGAAGCGGTAGTACCTTTTCTCAGAATAATATTATTGAACTTTTAAAGTCAAGACAAGCAATAGCTTCTGTTTTATTAAAAGAAAAGAAAATAGGAAAAGAAGAAACATTATTAATAGAGCATTATTTAAAGATTAATAACTTGTGGAATGATTTGGTAATTGATAATCCTAATATAACTAATTTTCAAGATAATATAACACAAGATCATGATAGCATCATTAATCTTGTTTGGCAAGAAATTATTGATAATCGTATCTCAGTTAATATGTCCTCTGAAGATGCCAATATTATTCAATTATCTTATGTTTCTGTCAATCAAGAGTTTGCTAAATTTATGGTTGAGGAATTAATTGTTAAGATGAGTAAGATGTATATTGAGTATCAAACATCGCAAGCAAATAATACAATCAACTTTCTTGCTGATAGGTCAGATTCAGTATTTTATGAGCTGGAATTAGCAGAGAAGGAGTATGCAAGAACTAAAGATATTAATCAAAGAATTATAAAATCATCTGGCAGAATAAAAGAATTACAATTGTTAAGGGATGTTGAGGTTTTAAATGCTATGTATATGGAAATAGTAAAAAATTTAGAAATTTCTAAATTAACATTGTTAAATAATACACCAATAATTAATATTATAGATAAACCAGTTTTGCCTTTGGAGCAAAACAATTTAACTTTCAAACTAATACTACTTATTTTTGCATTTTTAGGATTTTTTCTTACTTCTTTTTATTATATTTTTAAAAAGATATATAAGGATACTGTAAAGATTTAATTTATAAAAGAGGAGTAATTTTTTCTAATTCAATGCCTCGCGACCCTTTAATTAAAATTGTTTTATTAGTTATTTTATTTTCTTTTAAAAATTCTTCGAATTTTTGTCTTGATTTAAAAACAGAACTTTTTATTTTATTAAATTCTTTTCCTATAAAATAACATGTTAAATTAAGTTTTGCACAAAGTTCGATAATTTTCTTATGCTCTTGATAGGATTTTACACCAAGCTCTAACATATCACCTAAAATACATATTTTATTTTTACTAGTATTTTTAGAAAATGAAATAAGCATAGCTTCCACACTTGATGGATTTGCATTGTAAGCATCCAGAATTAGTTCATTATATTTTGTTTTTATAAACTGTGAGCGATTATTTTTAGGAATATAATTGTGGATACTTTTTTTTATATTTTCAATTGATACTTTAAAATAACTTCCAATACATATTGCAAGCATAACATTATAAAATTGAAAATCTCCAACTAGATTTGTTTCAATATTATGAGAAAGATATTTTATTTTTAAAAAATTTTCAGAATTTAAAATTTCCCCATAAATTTCCCCTTTTCTGCCATATGTTATTTTTTTAATATTACTTGATAGATGATTTAGTAAATTGTCATCTTCGTTTGTAAAAACTAATCCCTGACTTTTTTGTATATACTTATATAATTCATTTTTTGTTTTTATAATTGTTTTTTTACTGCCAAATCCCTCTAGATGTGCAGATCCAATGTTAGTAATGACACCATATGTAGGTTGACATATATCACATAAGAAATTTATTTCTCCTTGGTGATTGGCTCCCATTTCTATAATTGCTATTTCATAAGATGAATCAATTTCTAATATACTTAGAGGAACACCAATATGATTATTTAGGTTGCCAATAGTTGCATAGCATTTTTTTTCTGAGTTAAGTACTATCCTAACTAATTCTTTTGATGTTGTTTTTCCATTTGTTCCAGTAATGCCAATAATTGGAATTGTTAATTTTTTTCTATGGTATTTAGCAAGATTTTGTAATGTCTGTAAAACATCTTCAACATATATTGTTTTATCATTTTTAACGTATTTTTTTTGATCAACAATAGCGTATGAACATCCTTTAGATAATGCTATACTACTGAACTCATTTCCATTAAAATTATCGCCTTTCAAAGAAAAAAAAATAGATCCTTTAGTTACCTTTCTAGTATCAGTGCATATAATGGGGTTGTTTTTATATATTTTATATAATTTTTCTATAAACATTTTTATAAAAATAAAACCCCACTTTTTAAGTGAGGTTTTAATTATTTTATTAATAATTGATTATTTTATTTTTCTTTTCTTTCTATAATCAGAATCTCTTCTTTGGTTATTCTTTGCGTCGCTTGTAGCTCCACCAACTCTATCCATTGCACATCTAAACCCAATTGCATCAGTTGCTTGATCTTGATCTAAAAATCTTCTTGTACCTGGATTTAACCAATATGCTCTATCTTTCCAAGAACCACCTTTAAACACTCTAGTTCTATCAGAAATCAATGAGCTTTCACCATAACGATACATTTCGTTACTGTTTCCTTCTGGAGCATCATCCTTATACTTAGATACGTCTGTATTCCACTTATCAATACGCACATTTTTTTTATCATCTACAGATGTCTCTTCTAAAACTTCATCCCATTTTACATTTATTTGAGATTCAATATCTCCATCTAGAAAATTTATATTGTCAGCTTGTTTATAATTTCTTCTGTAGGTATTATCATTTACATCAACTGGAACCATTTTTATTCTTCCTAAACTATCTTTTTCAGTAATAAATCCATCCTCGTCTCTTTCTTGTGTTTTGTATACATTACCTCTAAAACTTCTATGATCAGCAGTAGTTGTTTGTTCAATAACTGGTCTATATACATCCATTACCCACTCTGAAACATTGCCAGCCATATCATATAAACCATAATCATTAGGCCAGTAGGATCTTATTGGCGCAGTAATATCAGCGTTGTCATTAAGATTTCCAGAAACTCCCATATTGTCTCCTCTACCACGTTTAAAGTTAGCCATTATTTCTCCTTGGTTTTTTGGATTGCCATTTCTTAGTGAAGATCCGTTCCATGGATATATTCTACGTTCATTAATGTTTTCTTCATCTGTATTACCGACATATCCAAGTGCTGCGAATTCCCATTCTGCTTCAGTTGGTAATCTGTAATTTGGTAGAAGGAGACCATCTTCTATTCTGATTATTCTTTCTTTTTCACCACTACCATAATTTTCATTTGTTAGATTTCTTGGATTCCTTCTAACAATTCCCTCATATTGTCCCTTAAGATATGCTTGTGTAGTAAAAACATTATCATCCATTTGCTCCATATCCTCTTTAAGAATACCATTATCTATCAATATTCGTTCATTTACTCTATCTGTTCTCCAAGCACAATAATCAGTTGCTTGTTGCCAGCTAACACCAACGACAGGGTAGTTTCTATAAGCAGGATGTCTTAGGTACTTATCTACAAGCGGCTCGTTGTATCCAAGTTTGTCTCTCCATACTAACGTGTCTGGTAAGCATTTTTTATATACTTCAGGATATGACTGCCCATAAACTCTTCTGATCCAGAATAAATATTCTAAGTAATCTAAATTTGTGACTTCTGTTTCGTCCATATAAAATGATGCAACAGTTTGTTTTCTTGGGACATTATCCCATTCATACATAACATCTTGCTCTACTCTACCCATTGTAAATGATCCCCCTTCAATAAAAACTAAGCCTGGGCCAGTTACTTGTTCTCTAAAATCTTGTCTAACTTCAAAACCACCATTTTTTGAGTTATTAAACTCCCACCCTGTAGTTGAGGACTCTTTTTTTATACTTGTACATGATGAAATAACCATGATACATGCTGCGATTTTTAAAATATTTTTTGTTTTCATCTTATTATTTAATAGAAAATTTATTTATTAACTAGAATTGTGGACATTTTATTGTTTTATATGACTTACTTCTAGATGTGCAAGGCATAAACATAGTAAATGATAGTTCATGTGCTCCTAAGGTTTTATCATTTCCTAATTCACTTATTGTTATATCATAACTATATCCAAATTTGAAACTTTCCTGAATTAGCCCCATCATAACTATAAAATCAGCAAAATTGTTAGCACTATTTCTTGCCCAAACTCCACCAACAATAGGACCTTTTCTAGCGTATATACCATAGTTAAACTGTTGGAAGGCAGATTGATTTTGGTAAAGAATATTTGGTGATATTGTAAAAGAATTATTGCTGTATTTATTTATTTCGATATTTCCACCTGCATGAGCAGTAATTTTTGATGGTAGAGGACTTTCACTAATAAATCCTTGATTTGGTTGAGTAAGATGATGGACAGCTAGCCCAAAAAATAGATTTTCTGAATAACCTAGTAAACCAGCAGAAAAATCTGTATACCCTTTTTGAGTTGGATTATTCGCTATATCTTCTTGTGTTGAATAAACAAAACCTAGTTGAGGGTCAATCATATCTCCAAATGTTAAATTACCCCATCTTAACTCAATACTACGATAGGCAGCCTCAAAACCTGCTTTTACAGCAAAGGCACTGTTTACTTTTAGTCTGTAAGAATATTGTAGTGCAATGTGGGTCATATTTAAATTCCCATCTCCAGCTCTATCTTGAGCAACTAGAATACCTAGTCCTCCTCCAATACCATTAATATGTTTATCCCAAGATGCTGATGTAGTAACATATGTTCTACCAATACCAGGCCATTGATCTCTATAGTTAAGATTTGCTCTTGGACATTCATTGGAGCCTGCGAAAGCAGGATTTAAATATAGAGGATTAGCATAAAATTGACTGAATGCTGGATCTTGAGCGTAAGCTGTTGTAGATGCAACTATAAATGTGCAAAAAAAGATAATATAATTTATGTAATTCTTGTACATATAAATGTTATTTTTTTTTAATTCAGTTTCACAAAAGTAAACAAATTATTTAGATTTGAGTTTTGCTCAATCAAAATTATAATAATATTTCTTTGTATAACGTTAAGAATACAAAATGATACTGTAAATTTGCATTAAATGAAAAACATTTTTTTATTTTTTATAATTTTCTTGTTTCACACAAACAATTTAATAAGTCAGAATAGTTCTATTCTTTCTACTGGGGATTGGTATAAAATATCAACAACTAGAGACGGTATCTATAAAATAGATTATTCTGACTTAGAAAATCTAGGAGTTAATTTAAGTAATTTAACTTTTAGTTCAATCAAGTTATATGGAAATGGCAAAGGAATGTTACCTGAGTCAAATTCTGTATTTAGATATAATGATCTTATTCAAAATGCTATAAAAGTATATGATCAGAATTCTAATGGTTTTTTTGATCAGAATGATTATCTCTTATTTTTTGGTCATTCAACTACAGTTTGGCGCTTTAATGAATCTACAGGTTTGTTTAATCATGAAATCAATTTGTATAGTGATAGTGTTTACTATTTTTTAACTATAAATAATAGTACAAATGCAAAAAGAATATCTTCAAAAAATATTGTGGGTCCATCTTCAATAAAAATAACATCATTTAATTCTTTTGATTTTCATGAGTTGGAGCAAGAAAATTTAATTAATTCAGGAAGGCTTTGGTTTGGTGAAAGATTTAGTGCGCTACAAGAACAGATTTTCAATTTCTCTTTTCCTAATCTTGACATAAGTTATCCTATTAATATTAGTTCTTCTTTTGCTGCAAGATCATTGCAAAATTCTGTTTTTAATCTTAGTATTAATTCTACACCTGTTGAGTCAGTTAACATAAATAAGATAAGTGGTGCATATGCAACTGAATATGCGAAAACATCAATTAGTACAACAAATTTTAACAGTTCAAAAGATAATTTAGAATTAAAAATTCAGTACAGTTCATCAGATAATGGAGCTATAGGATGGCTAAATTATATTGAGTTAAATACAAGAAGAAAGTTAATTATGGATTCAGACTATCTTTTATTTAGAGATGCTACTTTATTTACAAATGAAGTAGCTACTTATGAAATCTCAAATGTTTCCACTGATGTTTTAGTATGGGATGTGACAGATCATACTAATGTTAAGGAAATGATAACAAATATTTCGAATAATACTATAACTTTTAATGATTCTATAAATGAGTTAAAAGAGTATATTGCGTTTAATAATAGTTCATATTTATCACCTCATTTGCATGGTGGTATTCAAAATCAAAACTTACATAGTACGGACGCAAATGTAGAATATGTTATTGTTGTTCATCCAGAATTTATAACCTCAGCTCAACGTTTAGCACAACTTCATCTTGAAAGAAGTAATTTAAAGTCTATTATTGTTACTCCAGAACAAATATATAATGAATTTTCATCTGGTAGTCAGGATGTTAGTGCAATTCGTGATTTTTTAAGAATGCTTTATAAAAAACCAGAATCTCAACTGAAGTATTTGTTACTTTTTGGAGACGGATCATATGACCCAAAGGAAAGAGTTATTAATAATACAAATTTTATTCCTACATATCAATCACAAAACTCGACTCATCCGATTTATTCTTATGTAACAGATGATTATTTTGCTTTGTTAGATGATGATGAAGGTCTTTTTAACAATACTGATCAAGTAGATATAGGAGTAGGTAGATTTCCTGTAACGACTTTGAATCAAGCAGATGTTTTAGTTAAAAAAGTTGAAGAATATATCAGCAGTGAGGCATTTGGTAGTTGGAGAAATAATATTGTTTTTGTAGCTGATGATGGTGATGCACAAGATGGAAATACACACATGTGGCAAGCGGACAGTCTAGCAAATTATATTTCAGATAATTATGATGAAATCAATATACATAAAATATATCTAGATAATTATTATCAAGAGTCTACAACTGCAGGACCTAGAAGTCCATCAGCTCAATATTCTATTAATAATAAAATAGATCAAGGCGCATTATTAGTAAATTTTACTGGACACGGAAGTCCGCTAGGTTGGACTAAAGAACGTATTTTAGAATTAGATCAGATTAATTCATGGAATAATATTAACAAGCTACCTCTTTTTATGACAGCAACTTGTAAGTTTTCATACTTTGATGATCCAGAAAATATTTCAGCAGGTGAACAAGTTTTATTAAATTCAAACGGTGGAGCTATTGGACTATTGAGTACAACTAGATTGGTATATTCTCCACCAAATTATAACCTTAACAGTAAGTTTATCAGGACATTATTTAATAAGGATAATGGACAATACCTAAGATTAGGTGATATAGTTAAAAAGACTAAGGTGTTAAGTGGATCTTCAACAAATAACAGAAATTTTATTTTATTAGGTGATCCTGCTTTACGATTAGCATATCCAAATTATGATATAAAAACAACAAGTATAATTGATACATTGAAGGCTTTGCAAGAGGTCACAATTGAAGGTCAGGTAGAAAGTAATGGAAATATATTATATGACTTCAATGGAGAGTTGTTTGTTTCTGTTTTTGACAAAGAAGTTATTAGAACTACACTTGGACAAGAAAGTTGTACACCCATGCCTTATCGAGATCAAAATAAAATATTATATAAGGGTTCAGCAAGTGTAATTGCTGGAAAATTTTCATTTTCATTTATTGTACCTAAAGATATTGAATATGACTTTGGCTTAGTGAAGATATCTTACTATGCCTTAAATGATGATTTAGAATATCCAGCTGATGCTAATGGAAGTATTGGAAAACAAGATTCTATTTATATTGGTGGTACTGCTAGTAATATAGATTATGATTTTTATGGGCCAGATATTGATTTATTTATGAATACACGTAATTTTATTAATGGTGGAATAACAAATAGAAATCCAATTTTAGTTGCTGATATAATTGATGCAAGTGGTACTAACACAGTAGGTAATGGTATTGGTCATGATATTACTGCGGTTTTGGATGGAAACACAGCTAATGTGTATGTTTTAAATGATTTTTATGTATCAAAGAAAGATAATTTTAGAGAAGGTGTAATTAGATTTCCTTTTTATAATTTGGAGCCTGGTGAACATACAATTAAATTAAAGGTATGGGATGTGTTTAATAATTCTTCAGAAAAGGAGATTCGCTTTTATGTTATTGATGAAAAAGAAGTAATAATATCAGATTTTACAAGCTATCCTAATCCATTTTCAAATTATACTGATATTTATTTTGAACACAATCAGGTTAATAAGCAGTTAAATTATAAATTAGATATATATTCTATAACTGGTGTTTTAATTAAAAGTTTTGAAACTTCTATTTTTAATAATATTGACTACAGAGTTGGTCCAATTTCATGGGATGGAAGAGATAAATATGGACGTAAGGTAAGTCCAGGAGTGTATTTTCTTAATCTTGGAATCACATTAAATAATGACCAGTTTGCATCAAAGTCAAAACAAATTATACTATTACCTTAATAATTGCGTTTAGTTATATATTTGCATGTTGAATAGTTTAAAAAATTAAGTATAAAATGAAAAAAAATATCGTTATCTTAATAATCAGTTTTTTGACAACAAGTCTGTTTTCTCAGCAAGATCCAGACTACACTCAATTAACAGGAGGATTAAATACAATTACAACAGCAGTACCTTTTTTAATGATTGCACCTGATTCAAGGTCTGGTGGTATGGGTGATGTAGGAGTAGCAACTTCACCAGATGTAAATTCTATGCACTGGAATCCTGCTAAAATGCCTTTTTTGTCTAAAGATATAGGTGTTTCAATGTCTTATGTGCCATGGCTTCGAGCATTAGTTTCAGATATTAATTTATCATATCTTTCTGGATACAAAAAAATAGATGATAGACAGGTTATGGGTATTGATATGCGGTATTTTTCATTAGGAGATATTACATTTACAGATGTATTAGGAACAACAGTTGGACAGTATCGTCCTCATGAATTTGCAATATCTACTTGTTATTCAAGAAAATTGTCTGCTAAATTTGCATTAGCAATATCAGGGCGTTATATTTATTCTAATTTAACAGGAGGTCAGATGGCAAATGGTGTTGAAACATTTGCAGGTCAGTCATATTCAGCTGATCTTGCAGGATATTATATAAGTGATATAAGATTTATTGGTTCAGATTTTGATTTAGCTTTTGGGGGAAATATTTCTAATATCGGAGCAAAACTTTCATATACTGAAACAAGTGACAGAGATTTTTTACCTATAAATATGAGGTTAGGAACTTCTTTATCTACTAATTTGGATGAATATAATAGTCTCTCTCTTGCGTTTGATTTAAATAAATTATTAGTGCCTACACCACCCATTAGAGATAATAATGGTAATATAATTTTAGGAAAAGAAGATAGAGATATAGGTATTGTTTCAGGAATTTTTCAGTCATTTAATGATGCTCCTGGAGGTGCAAACGAGGAGTTAAGAGAAATTAATTATTCTATTGGATCTGAATACTGGTATGCAGATCAGTTTGCTTTGAGGGCAGGTTATTTCTTTGAGCATGCTACAAAAGGAGGAAGAAAGTTTTTCACATTTGGTTCGGGAGTTAAGTATAGTGCTTTTGTACTTGACTTTTCATATCTTATAAATGCTTCAGGTGATGTTTTAGCAGGTGCAAATCCATTAGCAAATACTATGCGTTTTACTATGACGTGGGATTTAGGAAGTTAATAGTTATGGATATTAAAATAGGTTTTGGTTTCGACGTTCATAAATTAGAAGAATCATACCCACTTTCTTTAGGAGGAATTAAAATTAAACACCATAAGGGAAGTGTGGGACATTCTGATGCGGATGTTTTGATTCATGCAATTTGTGATGCTTTATTAGGTGCCGTAAATTTAGGTGATATAGGTACACATTTTCCAGATAATGATATAGAGTATAAGGGAATTGATAGTAAAATTTTATTAAAGAGAGTTGTTAAACTTATTCGTTCTAAAGAATTTGAAATCTCAAATATTGATTCAACTGTATGTTTACAATCACCTAAGTTGATGAGTTATATAGATGAAATAAAGTTTACTCTTGCAGAATGTATGCAAATTGAAATATCACAGATTTCCGTTAAGGCTACAACTACAGAAAAGCTTGGTTTTGTTGGTAGAGAAGATGGTATCTCAGCATATGCTGTAGTTTTAATAAAGAAAAATCGTTAAGAAGTACCTTTTTATAGGTTTGACAAATAGTCTGCTACTCCTTCGTGAGATTCTTCCATAGCTTTTTTCCCTTTTTCCCAATTAGCAGGGCAAACCTCTCCGTGCTCTTCATGATGATGGAGTGCATCTACCATACGTAATGCTTCGTCAACATTTCTTCCTAAAGGTAAATGATTAACAAGTTGGTGCTGTACAACTCCTTCTTTGTCTATTATAAAAAGGGCTCTAAAAGCAATCATAGGTCCTGTTGCATGTAGATTATCATTTTCATCTACTTCATAGTCTCCAAAAAGAATCCCATAATTCGTACTAATTGTTTTGTCGATATCTGCTAAAATTGGATAAGTTATACCTTTAATACCTCCATTATCTTTTTCTGTTTGTAGCCAGCCCCAATGAGATTGCTCGCTATCAGTTGAACAAGCTATCAGTTCAACATTTCTAGATTTAAACTCATTAATTTTTTCTTGAAAAGCAAATAATTCTGTTGGACATACAAACGTAAAATCTTTAGGGTAAAAGAATAATACAACAGTTTTTTTACCAATAAATTGATCTAATGAATAATCTTGAACAATATCTCCTCCATTTACAACTGCTTTAGTCGCGAATTTAGGAGCTTTTTTTCCTACTAATACAGACATATTTTAATATTTTAGTTGTTAATTTAAATTTGTGTAAAATTACAATTATTTTATATTTCTGAAAGAATAAAATCAGTTCTTTCTTTTACTGATAGTTTAGGAATACTAATCATTTTATAATTTAATTCTTGATATGTTTTAATAATTTTTTGTTCAATTTTAATGGCTGTTTTAATATCTTCTTTTCTTTCATTGTCATTAATATATATATCTTTCCAAATTGGTGTGTAAAAAACTGTTTTATTATATTTTATATTTTTTATTTTATCGATAAATGAAGATGTATTAAGTTTTTTAACTCGCAAATATGCTATAACATCAATAATACTTCTATCAAAAAAATGAATTTTATTTTTATTTGCTTTTTTAAATTGACTTAATCTTTTATTAAAAATAATTAATGAAAAGGAGGTTAAATCTTCCCACGGAAGAGCTTTCTCTTTTTTCTTTAATTGTTCTAGTATAATATTTCTTGATATTTCCTCACTACATTCATAGCCTCTAATCCTAAGTTCATTTATCACAGAGGTTTTTCCTGTTCCAGGAGCTCCAGTAATTATATATTTTTTTTCCATTAACTATATTCTTCAATTGGTTGATTGTTTTTTACATACTAGTATTAAACGATCTGAATATTTTATATTAAATTCATTCAATTCATAATCACCAAACATATCTATAATTCTTAGATTTGATTTAGAAATCATTTTTTTAAAATCGTTCAGTTTGATGTTTCTTACTGATTCTAGAAAATTATATTGTTTTTTTTCATCAGTTATTTTGATTTCTTTAATAATAATATTATTTTCAATGTATCTTTTAATCGAAAATTTAATATTATCAATATATTTTTCTTCATGAGAAATTAAATTTTTTAAAATCTTTTCAGTATTCATAAAATCAATTATTAGAATTCCATTTTTTTTTAAATTTTTTGCCATAGCTTTTAAAGCTAGTAAATCATCTTCTTCTTTTTCAAAATATCCGAAAGATGTAAATAAATTAGTTGCAATATCGAAGTAATTTTTTTTGAAACTTCTTCTCATGTCATGAACATGAAATGATAGAGTTTGAGTTGTAAAATTACTTGCATAATTTATACTATTTTGAGATAGGTCTACTCCTGTTACATTCAAGCCTTTTTTGTTAAAGTAACGAGCATGTCTTCCTTTACCGCATGCAATATCAATTAAGTTACTATTTTCTTTAAGATTTAACTTTGAAACCAGATTATTTATAAACTTTTCAGCCTCTTTGCTGTCTCTATTTTTATAAAGTTTATGATAATATTTGGAATTAAACCAGCTTTCAAACCAATTCATAAATTTAGTCTTTGTCTAACAATTTCAAATAAAATCACGCCACATGCTACAGAAACATTTAGTGATTCAATATTACCAAGTATAGGTATTTTAACTTTCTCATCACTAAGTTTTAAGAATTCATTAGAAATACCATTTTCTTCAGAGCCTAAAATAATAGCAGTAGGAACTTGATAATCTACATTGTAAATTTTATTATTAGTTTTCTCAGTACATGCAACAATTTGAACTCCGCTATCTTTTAACATTTGAAGTATTATTTTAAGATTCCAAACTCTACAAATTTTCACATTATTTAGCGCTCCTGATGAGGTTTTCATTGCATCTGAATTTATTGCTGCTGAATTTTGTTCAGGAATTATAATGCAATCTACATTTGCACAGTCTGCAGTTCTTGTAATAGCACCAAAATTTCGAACATCAGTGATTCTATCCAATACTAAAATAAGAGGCGTTTTTCCTTCCTCATATAAGTTAGGAATAATATTTTCAATATTATAGAAATCAATCGGTGATATAAAAGCAAAAACACCTTGATGTGTTTTTTTTGTTAATCTATTTAACTTTTCTATCGGAACATGTTTATAGTTTATCCTTCTTTCTCTAACTAATTTCCAAAGTACAGCAAAGGCTTCATTATGTAAGCCTTTTTGAATAAAAAGTTTGTCAATTGTTTTACCACTTTTAATTGCTTCAATTATTGGCCTAATTCCAAAAATAGAATCTTTATTTTTCATTTTTTTTAAATTCAATATTTGCTTCAATTTCAGGAATTTCTCTCAATTCAATCTCTTTTTTTATTTTATCCGATTGATTTTTAAGATCTTTTGTTAAAATTTGTTTCTTTCTTTTTTCCATTGGAGGATTTAATTTTTCCGCATTTTCAAATTGAATAACACTTTCTAATATTTCTCTTGGCAATAAAGAACCTGTTTTACTTAGTGTATCTAAAAATTCATTGGCAAAAAATTGATCTATTTGAATTCTTCTTTTTGTAGTATGTGCAAATTTTCCAATTATTCTGCAGATATTATCTCTTTCTTCTGGGCTAAGTTTATCAGCAAATTCATACTCTTCAATTTTTTTTAAACTTAGTATTATGGGTTCAAGTGAGTCCTTAGTAATAATATTAACATTATAATCTCCGATATTGTATGTGTATTGATTAATTACTGATAAAGTATTTGATGGAATAACCAAAAAAAGATCTTTTTTAACATTTTCATGCTTAGCATATTTTTTAAGATTTTCTGTTTGATCTTTTATATATTTTGGAAAGTTACTCAAGTCATCATTAGCTGGACTTTTAGCATCAAAAACTATAAATTGATCCATTATTTCAATGCAATTATCAGGTTTATTTCTTGCATACGGAAAATCTTCTTGACTGATATATTTAATTATATGGTTATTACAAATAAGTTGGATATACCTTTGAACATCTTTTTCATGTTCTCCCCAGCTTTTTTTCATTTTTTCTAGAGTTTCTTTTTCTTTTTCTACTCTTTCGTCATTTACTCTAGCGATTTCTGTTTGTAAGTTTTGCTGTAGTGTATTAGTTGATTCAATAGATTTTCTTAAAGTTTCATTTCTACTTTCTTCAATATTTACTAGTCTACTTACTTCATTTTTTAAATTATTCCTTTCTTGTTCAACGATTTTTAATCGTTCTTGAGCCTGTGTTTTTTCGGTTTTAATTTGTTCAAAAGATATCAATTTAGCATCTAATATTTTAATATCTTCTTCTAATTTTTTTACTTTTTCTTCTTTTTTAATTAAGTCATTTTGTAAAATGTCAAAATTTTCTTTTTCGGAATTTTCTTTTTTATTTTTTTTAAAGTTAATAGTTGTAATTACAATTAATATTATTAGTAAAGTAATAATGATATATTCCATATTTCAATTTTTATTATAAAATGAGTACCAATGTACCAACTTCTACATTGTTATACAAGTTAATTACGTCTTTATTTAACATTCTAATGCACCCATTTGAATTTGGATAACCAATTCTTCCCTCTTCTGATGTGCCGTGGATATAGATATATCTTTTGAATGAATCAATACCACGTCCTTTATTAATTCCTTTTTCCATTCCTTCAAGCCATAATATTCTGCTGGTAATATCATCTGTCTTACTTTGTGTTGTGTCATGATATATTTTTGCTATATTTCCGTAATATTTTCTTCCTATCATTCTACCAAATATAGGTGTTTTATCACCAATTTTTTTATTTATTTTATGTAATCCAATAGGAGTTTTATTACTACCTGATTTATTGCCAATTCCATATTTAGAACTTGATATTAAGTATGTTTTATAAATTATATCATTTTTAATGAGATATAATTTTTGTTTTTTTAATGATACCAAAACTAAATTATCAATTTTTTTAATTGACAAATAATCTTTTGCACTATCAATCAAACTTTGGCAATTAATGTTTGAGCTAAAGAATATTATAAATAAAATTGTGTTACTTATTTTTTTCATAAATACCAATTAATAGGTTTTTGTTTATTTCTTATTAATAATGAATTTGTTAAAGAAAAGTGTTTGCATCCCAAAAAACTTTTATAGGCGGAGAGCGGTGAAGGGTGAGAAGCATCAAGAATGAAATGGTTTCGTTTATTAATGAGCTTTGTTTTTCTTTGTGCATTTTTTCCCCAAAGCAAGAAGATAATACCCTTTTTTTTTGAAACAATTTTTTTAATTATAGTATCAGTAAATTTTTCCCATCCAATATCTTGATGTGAGTTCGGTTTATTATGTATTACTGTTAAAGTTGAGTTTAACAATAAGACTCCTTGTTTTGCCCAACTACTTAAATCTGTTTGATTAAAATTGTTTATTCCTAAGTCATTCATTAACTCCTTATGTATGTTTCTGAGTGATGGAGGAGTCTTAAATCCTTGAGGGACAGAAAAAGCTAGGCCATTTGCTTGATCTTTTCCATGATATGGATCTTGACCAATAATAACAACTTTTAATTTATCAAAAGGAGTATAATTTAATGCGCTAAAAATTTTCTCATCTTTAGGAAAAACATCTTTTATTGTTCGATCTATTTGAATTCTATTCCATATTGATTTAAAATTATCTGATTGTATTTCTTCTTTGAGCAAAGAATACCAATCAGAATTGATTTGTAAACACATTTTATTCATTTGATAATTTCAAAGATATAAAGATAAATAATATGTATTAAAAATGTATTTTTGCAAAAAAATAAAAGCATGAAAAAAATAATTTACTATTCGATATTATTTTTTATTTTAGGAACATTTGCAGCTTGTGCAACTAGCGAGCAATGCCCAGGAGTAGGTAATATTAACATTGAACAAAGTAAAGCTTAGCTTTTTGGAAAAATCTATAAAACTAAGTGAGCCTAATTGGCACAGGATTGAACTTCCCAACGCTATCAAGATGCAAAGCTCTAGTTTAATTAAAAGAGCTAAAAAACCTGATTGGTTGAAGGTTAAGCTTCCTACAGGTCAAGCTTATAAAAAAGTTAGGAGCTTAACAAAGGAAAATAACTTACATACAATTTGCGAAAGCGGAAGTTGTCCGAATATGGGTGAGTGTTGGGGAGCAGGTACTGCAACATTTATGATTCTAGGAAATATTTGTACTAGATCTTGTGGATTTTGTAATGTTAAAACAGGTCGTCCATTACCGGTTGATACTATGGAACCTGCTAAAATTGCAAGATCGGTTAAGTTAATGAATGTAAAGCACGCTGTGATAACATCAGTTGATAGAGATGATTTAAGAGATGGTGGCGCTAGTATTTGGGTAGAAACTATTAATGAAATAAGAAAACAAAATCCTAAAACAACACTAGAAACTTTAATTCCTGATTTTAAAGGAAGATTAAGAGATATACAACCGATTATTAATGTCGCTCCAGAAGTTGTGTCTCATAATATGGAAACTGTAAGGCGTCTTACAAAACAAGTTAGAATTCAGGCCAAGTACGACAGGAGTTTGTTAACTTTGAAATATTTAAATGATGGTGGTATAAAAACTAAGTCCGGAATTATGCTTGGTCTTGGAGAAAGTCAAGAAGAGGTTATTGAAACTATGCATGATTTGCGTAATGTAGGTGTTTCCATAATGACAATGGGTCAGTATTTGCAACCTTCAAAAAGACATATACCTGTTGTAGAATACATAAAACCTACACAATTTGAATTTTATAAAGAAAAGGCTTTAAGACTTGGATTTAAGCATGTTGAGAGTAGTCCATTAGTAAGATCATCGTATCATGCTGAGAAGCATATACATTAATTGAAATTATCTTTTAATATTTTTTTGTTGTTTAGCATGATAAATATTATATTTGTGTCCTTTATAACATAACATAATGTACATTAAGTATGAGAAATAAACTTTTACTTTTATTTTTTGCTCTGATTTTTTTTGTAACTAATAGTTATTCACAGCAATGCGGAACTCATGAAAATTATTTTGAAGAGCAAATGAAAAAATATCCTCAGTATTATAAGAATCTTGCTGAAAAAAATAAACACTTGAAAGATGCTCATGATGAAGCTTTAAAAAAGTTACCAAGATTTAAAAATAATGGAACCAAAAAAATCATACCTGTTGTTGTTCATAATATTTATAACAGTGATGGTGGATATATTTCTGATGAGGAAATTCATGCAGCTATTGATGCATTAAACAAAAATTTTAATGGTCAGTCTGATAAGCTCCTAGAAAAATATCAGAACAAATATTTGAAAACACCAGATATTTTTGCTGCAGTCAGAGGTGTTGCAAACATAGAATTTAGATTGGCAAAGTGGACGCCTGGTCATGATGGTACGGATGGTACATCTAGACAGCCAACAAATGGTATAAATAGAGTTTATTCTGATATTACTTCACCCGGTTCAAGTGGTCCTGATCCTGTAAAAACATTAGCTTATTGGAATTCATACGAGTATTTTAATATTTGGACAGTAAGAGAGTTTGCACAACCAGGATTATTAGGTTATGCTCAATTTCCACCTAACCCTGAGTCTGGTTTTCCAGATTTCATGTCTACAGATGGGGTTGTGATTTTAGCAAGTGAGTTTAGAGATGCTGCATCTTCAACAATGACACATGAGGCGGGACATTGGTTAGGTCTTAGACATATTTGGGGTGATGCACCATGTGGTGATGATGGTATTAATGATACTCCAGTACATAGATATGATAATAATGGAGCTTCAACATCATCTCCAACACCTTCTGGTCATCCAAGACCAACACCAGCATTATTTCCATATCATGTTGGAATACCTGCTCCTGCAGGACAGTCTGGAGCATGGGGATGTGTTGCAGATTCTTTAAACCCAGCAGGAGAAATGTTTATGAATTATATGGACTATACCCAAGATGCATTTACTACAATGTTTTCAGCTGGTCAAATTGAAAAAGTAAATACTGTTTTAGAAGGAGAGGTTGATGAAGATACAGGCGAGTTAGGTATTGGTTCTAGATTTTATATATGGCAAGACAAAAATGTTGAAGCTACAGGAACAGCTGATGGATATATTAATGTAGCAGAGGATTGTAATGCTAATTATGATTTTTATGTAAAATTAGATAGAAATTATGTATGTGAGGGAACTGAATTACATTTTGTTTCTAATTCAGAATATATTGATTTACCTGTTACTTCAGCTACTTGGAATTTTGATGATGGTAGTGGTGACATAGTTTCTGATTACATACCGGTTCCTAATACGGGATATAATAAAAAACATACATATACTGAAAGTGGTAAATACTCAGTAAAATTTACCGTTACTTATGATGAGGTCCGAAAAGTTAGAGTACTTGATGAAGATGATATTTTACCTGGTTATGATGGTGATATTTCTGAAGAGATTAATACCTTAATTGTTCAGGGTTCACAAGAAGAATTATTAGATATGGGCGCATATGATATTGAACTCCATATTGATTCTCATGGATATAGTTTGAATTCCTATTGGATAAAAAATGAGTTGACAATAGATAATATTCAGGACGCAAATCTTATAGATACTATACAAAAGGATTCGATTTTATCAGCTGTAATTTATATTGATAGTACTAGTCTTTCACAAGATGACTTAGATATGTTAGCAAATGCTGATTCATCATGGAGTGAAGATGTTATTTTTGGAACAGATACTGTAAGAACATATTATGGACAGTATCTATATTACACCTATGATGGTTATTATGCTGACACATTATTTTATAGAGGTAATTTTGATGAGACATATTATGTAGCTCAGTATGTTTCTTCATGTACTTCTGTAACGGTAAAAGAGAATATTGTTACAATAGGTGAACAAGAGGGTGAAAGTAATGATGATGGATTTATGTATAGTTTCGAAAATCCAGATGATTTAGAAGATGACTGGACTTTAGTGAATAATCAGGTAGAGGATTTACAATGGTCACTCGATAACTCTGATAATGCCACATGGACTTGGACAGATAAAGCTTCTCGTGAAGGTAGTGGGTCTATAATGATTGAAGGAGAATTTTTATCTATAGGTGAAGATGTTATAATGTTAACTACTGAAGCTTATGACCTTACAGTCTTTGATGAAACACCTTATTTAAGTTTTTCTTGGTCAGGTGCTGCAAGTAATACTAATCCCTTAAATGAATTAAAAGTTGAGTATTCGACTAGCTGTGGTAGACTTTGGAGCCCCTTAGTTACAATATCAGAGTATGAATCAGCAAATGCTGGGATGTATCCATCAAGTAGATTTGTGCCAGAAGAAAATCAGTGGAGGGATACAATGATTACTAAAACTGGACTAGAAAACAACAATGTAATGTTTAAGTTTACGTATGTTGTAAGTGGATCATCTAATAATTTTTATTTAGATAGAATTATGATAGGTGAAGAAGATGATTTGATTCAAAGTCAGGAATCACAAGCAAAACTTTCACTATATCCAAATCCATCAAAAGGAAAACCAGCAATTTCAATATATGATTGTAAAGGTATGAATGTTCAGGTAAATATAGTCAGTATACTAGGAAATGAAGTTACAGAATTATACTCTGGTGATATTACAAATAACATACACACTTTAGATAATTTAGATTGGCCACAAAATTTAAAAAGAGGAGTATATTTTATAACAGCTGTACATAATGGTCAAATAATAACTACTGAAAAATTAATATTAAATAAATAAATTAGTAAGAAAAACAATTATTTAGGTTGTCAATTTTGACAACCTTTTTTTTTATATTTTTCTAATGTGATTTTTTTGTTATTTAAAACAGCATACGTATAGTGTTTTAGCCAATCACCAGTGTTTATATATATTGCATTTTTATCAACATCTATCTCTAAAGGATCGTGAATGTGTCCAAAGATATAATAGTCTACAGGTTTGATTTTTTGGTTTTTTCGACAATATTCCAATAGATGTTTTTTATTTAGAAGGGGTTTTTCTTTATTTCTACTTTTTTTACTCCAAGCATGAGCTATCTTAAAAGATAGATTAGGATGTAATCTTGTAAAAATCCATTGACAAAATGTAGATGTAAAGATTTTTTTTAGAAACTTATAGAAAATATCTCCTTCGCCAAGTCCATCCCCATGTGCAAGGAAAATTTTTTTTCCTTGTTCATTTATAACTATACTTTTTTCATGAATTATTATACCAATTTCTTTGTTAAGATATTCTTTCATCCATAGGTCATGATTTCCTTTTAAAAAATGTATTTCTATTCCGTTATCTACCAAGTTAGCAAGCGTTCCCAAGAGACGGACAGACCCTTTTGGAACTACATACTTATATTCATACCAAAAATCAAATACATCTCCAATTAAATAAATAGCTTTAGCATCTTTACTAATCTCATGAAGCCATTTAACTATTAATTTTTCTCTTTTATGACTTTGTTTTATGTTTGGAGATCCTAAGTGGAAGTCTGATGCAAAATATATTTTATTTTTTTTCAATATTATTTTTTTAGTTCTTTTTCTAAAAGTTTTTTTACTATTTTAGGATCAGCTTGACCTTTTGAGATTTTCATTATTTCACCCATAAATAATCCAAATAGGCCATATTTGCCGTTTTTGTAATCGATTACTTTTTGCGGATATTTTTTTAGTATTTGTATAATATAATCTTGTATTATTTTATCATTATTTTTTATTAACCAGTTATTATTTTTAGCAATGTCTTCTGGTAACATATCTGAATTTAACATTTCTGGAAAAATTTTTGAGACGGCAATAGTATTACTTACTAGGCCATTTTCAATTAAGATAATTAGTTGACTAAGATTTTTTGGTTTTATTGCTAGTTCATCAATTGTTATAGCTTTATCGTTTAAGTATGATTTTATACAGCCATTAATAAGATTAGATGCTAATTTATAATTAGTAGTATGCTTGCAAACTTCTAAAAAATAAAAAGCTGTTGCTTTATCATCAAGAATTACGTTAGAGTCATATTCAGATAAAAGAAATTTTTTTGTAAATATTTGATGTAATTCGTTTGGAAGTAACGGAAGTGTTTTTTTAATTGAATCAATATATTTATCACTCAAAATAATAGGTTGTAAATCTGGTTCTGGAAAATATCGATAATCATTTGCTTTTTCTTTATGTCTCATGGAAGTGGTAGTATTATTTACAGAATTAAAACTTCTTGTTTCGTGTATCACTTTTTCTCCTGAATCAAGTATTTTTATTTGTCTTTCTATTTCGAATTTAATAGCTTTCTTAACATTGCTTCTAGAATTCATATTTTTAACTTCAACTTTTGTTCCAAAATTTTGTGAGTTTTCAAGCATAACTGAAATGTTAGCGTCACATCTTAATGAACCTTCTTCCATATTACCATCACATATTTCAAGATAACGTAGAATTTTTCTTATTTCAGTAATATATTGATAGGCTTCATCAGCAGTATTAATATCAGGTTCACTTACTATTTCAACTAATGGAACACCTGCCCTATTTAAATCAATTAGTGTATTAAACGGATCAATATCATGAATAGATTTTCCAGCATCCTCTTCCATATGAATACGAGTTAATCTAATTTTTTTGACAGAACCTTCTTTATCTTTAATATTAATTTGACCTCCATTACAAATTGGAGTTTTATCTTGTGTTATTTGATATCCTTTTGGTAAATCAGCATAGAAGTAGTTTTTTCTAGCATATTCATTTCTTTTTCTGATTTCACATCCCAAGGATAAACCTAGCTTTACAGCTAACTCAATTACTTTAGAATTAACCATTGGTAGTGTACCAGGATGACCTAATGATACAGGCGATATTTTTGTATTTGGTTTAGCTCCATAAATATTACTATCAGAAGAATAAGATTTTGTTTTTGTTAATAATTGTGCATGAACTTCAAGACCAATTACAGCTTTATATTTTTTTTGTCCATTCATTACTAATCAAAAATTATTTTACCTGATTTTAATAACTTTTTTCCATCCTTTAAATTATATATATATAATCCTTTTTGTAAATCTCCTCTATAAATAGTAGAAACTTCATCGTGCAAAATCTGTTTTTTTATTTCCTGACCTTTTGAATTATTTAAAGTGATATAATTAGCATTAAATTTTTTAATATTAAAAAATTCACTTGCTGGATTTGGATATGGTTGATTTTTTTGGATATGTATAGTTTCTATAGAGCTTGGATTACTGCAGTCAAGTATATATAGCCCAGTTTGCATATCTGAAACAATTATATTTCCTGAAGGAAGATAAGGATATACTCCCCACGCTCCTTTGTATGATGTATAATTATTAGGAATATACGTATCATACTCCCAAATTTGAATAGGGTTTACAGGATTAGAAATGTCAAATATCCTAAGACCATCATGATAGTAAGGGATATATGCATATGAACCTTTAATTATTCCGTTATGAGCCATAGAATTTGGATTTGTTCCTGAGTTAAAAGTTGATAAAACAGAAATATTACTTAAATCTGATACATCAAGTATTTTAACATCATAACCATGGTTTTCATCCTGCATGACATAGATATCACCTTTTTTGTTTAGCCATCCAGAATGATTATATCCTGCATCTGGATATGAGGTTAATAGCCCTAATTGTAGTGGTTGATCTCCTTGGCTATTAACTGTGGAAAAATCCATAACTCTTAATCCATCATTGCCACAATTTAGGAAAGCAGTATCGTTTCTTACAAAGGCATCATGAACATGTCCTACGGAATTATATGAATAGATAAGAGTAGGATTAGTAGGAGAATTTAAGCTATATACATCCATAGCTGAATTTGAAGCACATGCATATAGTTTAGCAGTAGCAGTATCTATGTAAATATTATGAGCCTTATTAAATAAAACGTTTGAATCATATACTACGTTTATAGAGTTTGGAAGATCAGTAATATCAATAATTTGAAGAGTTGATGAGCTTCCTTCATCACATACAGCATAAAGATATCCTTGGTAGTCATGATAATCTCTATGTATAACTCCACCTCCTGTATAAGCTCCCTGTACAAAAGCAATTTGACTACTATTTAAAGGGTCAGTTATATCAAAAAAATGAGTACCATCAGTTGATCCAATAATAGCTATTTCTCTTTCATTAATATATACGCCCCAACACTCATTATATGTATTATCATACATCCAGGACCCTACAAGGCTTGTATCTTGCCAATTGTACAAAAGAGAGGCAGTTTGTTGTGAATAACATTGTAAATATGTAATAGTGCTTATTGTAAGAGCAAGTAAGATTCTAATCATCTTTTTTCTGTATTAATTTTTTAATTATTAAAGTCATTTTAGGTTCTGCTAATTTTGAGATATTTTGAATTTCTTCATGCGTAACCTCTTGAATTTTACCTTCAACACCAAGGTCTGTAATAATAGATATAGCAAAGCAAGGTATATCCATATGACGTGCAACTATAACTTCCGGTGCAGTTGACATACCTACAGTATCTCCGCCAATTATTCGCATATATTTATATTCTGCTGGCGTTTCTAATGTAGGACCAGTTAATGCGATATATACTCCTTTTTTTAGAGATATATTATTTTTTCTTGCTATATCCTCAGCCTGTCTGATAAGTTTAGAGCAATATGCTTGACTCATATCAGGAAATCTTGGTCCAAGACTAATGTTTTCTCCAATTAATGGATTTGGAATAAGATTTATATGATCTTGAATTATCATTAAATCACCTATTTCAAAATCTGGGTTTACACCACCACTCGCATTTGAAAGAAATAGTTTTTGAATACCAAGAAGTTTCATAACTCTAATAGGCAATGTAATAAGTTGCATTTTGTAGCCCTCATAGTAATGGAATCTTCCTTGCATAGCAATAATTCTCTCATTTCCTAGTTCTCCAAATATGAGATTTCCTGTATGTCCTTCTACAGTTGATACAGGAAAATTAGGGATATCTTTGTAAGGAATAGAATACTCAATTTTAATCTCATTTACTAATCCTCCAAGACCAGTTCCCAAAATAATACCAGATTTCGGCTTGTATTCATTTGTTTTTTTATTTATGAATTTTACAGACTCTTTTATTTTTTCTAACATACTCTAATATCTCTTCGTCAAATTTTTGTTTTCTATCTAATTTGATATTAATGCAAATATAGTATACATTTACATTATTAAGTTCATTTTTAAATGTACTTAACTTTACAGCATCTTTTTCTGTTGTGATAATAATTTTTTTATCTGCTTTATTATTATTGTATTTAAATAAAATTTTATTTACGTCTTCTAAATTATAATTATGATGATCAGCAAATTTAATATGATTAATTTGATTTTTAGTTTTTAGATGATTTATCAAGTGTATAGGATTTGCTATACCAGTTACTAATGTTATGCTAAAATTATTTTTTTCTTTAGTAGTAACATTTTTGTTCAAGTGTTTCCAATCACCATATATTATTTCAGAAAAGAAAGATTTCTGATTTGTGTTAAGATTTATTTTTTTAATTATTTCTTTTTTTTGTTTTGGTGTAGTATTTTTCGGTGTTTTTGTAAAAATTATTATATCAGCACGTTTACTATTTTTTTTATTTTCTCTTAATGTTCCATAAGGGAATAAATGATTATTATAGTAGGGCTTTGCAAAGTCAGTTAATATAATATTCAATCCTGCTTTTAACCATCTGTGTTGAAAGCCATCATCTAAAATTATAACTTCTATTTCTTTATGTTTTTCTAAAATATTTTTAATTCCTTTATTTCTGTTTTTTTCAACTACTACTAAACATGAAGGATTATTTTTTTTTATTTGAAGAGGTTCATCCCCTACCAAATCAACATTATCATTAGCCTCAACATATTTTGTAATTGAAGTTTTTCTTCCATAGCCTCTACTTAAAACAGCAATTTTATATTTACTCTTTAATAAATTAATAATATATTGAACATGTGGCGTTTTTCCTGTACCTCCCAATTCTAGATTGCCAATACATATAATAGGTATATTATAGGTTTTAGAACTAAGTATTTGAAGATCAAATAATAGATTACGCAAAGATGTAATTATATTATAAATATAAGATAATAATTTAAGAAAATAACGCATGGCGCAAATATAGTTTTTTGTTCTTAAAGAGTTTTGTATTTTTGAAAATTGAAAAAATAATATTGTTTATATATTTAGTAATTTATATTTAATTATAATATGAAAATTTCAGTAGTAACAGATTATCTAGAAAGTCTTTTTCCTTTGCAGTATCAAGAAGATTATGATAATTCTGGATTGATAATTGGAGATTCAAATGAAAAAGTTACTGGTTCTCTTCTTGCGTTAGATTGTACAGAAGAAGTTGTAGAAGAAGCTATAAAACTTAATTGTAATCTGATCATTACTCATCATCCAATACTATTTAATCCCATAAAATCAATTACTGGTAAAAACTATATTGAACGCATAATTATAAAGGCAATTAAAAATGATATTGCTATTTACTGTATACATACTAACATTGATAACGTTAAATATGGAGTAAATTCTGTGATTGCTGATAGAATAGGCCTTATCAATACTGAAATCTTGAGACCTTCAAATAAATATATTATTAAGTTAGTTTTTTATTGTCCAATTTCTGACTCAAATAATTTAAAAAATAAACTTTGGGAGGCAGGTGCTGGAAAAATAGGAAACTATAGCCATTGTAGTTTTAGTTCTGTTGGAAATGGTACATTTAAGGCAGGTAGCTCTAGTTCTCCTAAAATAGGAGAAAAGAATAAATTACACATAGAAAAAGAAGAAAAAATAGAGATGGTATTTTATTCTAATTTAAAAAGTAAGATTTTAAATGTGTTAATGAATGAACATCCTTATGAAGAAGTAGCATATGAATTATATCAGATTGATAATTCAAATAAAGATATTGGAGCTGGATTTTATGGAGAACTAAAGGAATCTATAAGTGCAAATCAATTTCTCAAAAAACTAAAAAAAATAATGCAGACAGATTGTATTAGATATACTAATTCAAAAAATAAATTTATAACAAAGGTAGCGCTTTGTGGAGGGTCAGGTTCTTTTTTACTTGAAGACGCAAAACGCGTTAAAGCAGATATATTTATTAGTTCAGATTTTAAATATCATCAATTTTTTGATGCAGGAAATAACATAATAATCGCTGATATCGGACATTATGAGAGTGAACAATTTACAAAGGGGTTGATTTATAATCTGCTTAATAAAAAATTTACTAAATTTGCCATCCAATTATCAAAAATTAATACAAATCCAATAAAGTATTTATAATGGCTAAAACTAGTAAATTGACTACAGTATCTGTAGAAGAAAAATTAAAGGCGTTGTATCAACTTCAAGTAATTGATACAAAAGTTGATAAGATTAGAATTATTAGAGGAGAGTTACCACTTGAAATTGAAGACTTAGAGGATTTGATAGCTGGTTTAAATACCAGAATGGAAAAACTTAATAGTGAGTTAGATGATATTCAACAGAATATTGCAACTAATAAGAACACTGTACTACTTGCTAATGAAGCAATAGAAAAGTATCAGATACAATTAAAAAATATTAAAAATAATAGAGAATATACTTCTTTAACTAAAGAAATTGAGTTTCAGAACTTAGAGATTCAATTAGCTGAAAAGAGAAAAATTCAAAATGAAGCTAGTCTTTTACATAAGCAAGAAATAATTAATACTTGCGCCGAAAAGATCAAAGAAAATAATCAGGAACTTAAAATCAAACAGAGTGAATTAGATGAGATTGTTAAGGAAACAGAAAAAGAGGAAGAAAATTTGATGAAAGATTCTAAAAAAGCTGAAAAAGTTATCGATGAAAGATTACTAAATGCATATCAAAGAATCAGAGGAAAAGTTACTAATGGCTTAGCTGTTGTTTCTGTAGAAAGAGATGCATGTGGCGGATGTTATAGTCAGATCCCACCTCAAAGACAGTTAGATATAAAGATGCACAAAAAGGTTATTGTTTGTGAGCATTGTGGTAGAATTATGATTGATCAGAAAATTTTAGAAGAAGCATAACATATATTACATATCATTATTTTAAAGGGATTTCATATTTTTGAAATTCCTTTTTTTATTATGAGACCTTTATTTTTTTCATTTATATTTTTTTGTAATTCAGTTTTTGCTTCATTTGAAATGAATAATCGAATGATACAGTCATATAATCATATTATTAATCTTGAATTTTCTTCAGCTCATAAATTGTTAGGAATTGAAGAGTTAGAAAATAATCAAAATAGAATAGTAGAATTACAAAAGAATTATATTGACTTTTTAAAAAATATAATAGGAGAAGATAAGGATTATTATAGTAGTTCAAGGCGTTCTAAGAGAGAGAGAATAAATTTCATTAGTAAAGGAGATAAAAAATCACCATATTATTTATATTCTCAAGCAGAAATTTATTTGCAATGGTCTTTTATTTATTTAAAGAATCAAGAATATACATTGTTTGTTTATGATTTTATCAGAGCCCATAATTTATATAGCGAAAATTTAAAAAAATTTCCTGATTTTAATTTGAACAATAAAGGGCTATCAATAATACATGCCTTAATAGGTGCTGTGCCTAATGAGTACCAATGGATGTTAGATATAATAGGATTAAAAGGTGATATAAAATCTGCACTTAATGAGATGGAAGTGGTATTAAATACTTCAGATTTAAAAATTTATGAAAGTGAGATGATATTTATTTTAACATTTCTGCAGTTAAATCTATCAAATGATCAAGAGATATATTATAGGTATTTAAATAGAATAGGCGAAAGATACAAAAATAATATTTTACTAAATTTTGCTGCTGCACGTCTTGCTAGTTCATTAGGGATGAATGAATATTGCATAAAGATTTTAGAAAATAGACCAAGAAATAATAATGCATTTTCTTTTTACTATTTAGATTATTTACAAGCAATGTCATATTTATATAAATTAGAATTTAATAAATCAAAAAATTATTTTGATTTATTTATTTCTAATTTTAAAGGGGAAAATTATATAAAATCTGCATATCATAAATTAGCATGGATTTCTTTTTTGCAAGGAAATATTAATTATTCAAACTATTTAAATAATGTAATTAAATACGGAAATAATTTTATTGACGAAGATAGAGCTGCTCTACGTGAAGCAGTTAAAGCCAATATAAAATCACCAGTATTATTAAGGGCAAGATTATTATATGATGGAGGATATTATAAGAGATCGTTGGAAGAAATATTAAAGTTTAATAATCAAAATACGTCTGAATATTACTATCGATTAGCAAGAATACAAACTAAATTAAATTATAATGATGAAATTGTACTTTCTAATTTTGATAAGGCTCTAAAAAATATTGATAATCCAAAAGATTATTATAGTCCAATGTCTGCTCTTCAAATAGGATTGATTTATGAAAAAAAATCTGATTTTGACAATGCTACTAGATATTTGAAAATATGTTTATCTTTTTCAGATTTTGATTATGAAAGAGGTATACATCAACAGGCTAGAGTAGCATTAGATAGAATTTCAAATTAAAATCTTAATCCTAATGTAAAGCGCATACTATGCTTAGTATCAATTACGGGTATTATATTATTATTAGATAAGATTTGCTCTGTTTTTGATTCAGACAATACATATGCAACATCAAAGAAATAAACCTGATGATCTATTCCAATACCAAAACAATAGTTTTCAGATGGTAAATCAATAGAATTAACAAATGGGCTACCATATCTTGAATATCCAGTTCTTAAAACTATAGGATTGATCTTAAGTTCTGCACCAATTTTGATATTTGTAGTATTTTGATAAATTCGAGAAATTGTTCCATTTTCATCTTCAAAATCAGAAGTAAGGTATTCAGCGGTTGAATAATCGATCATTTCTACTTCTGCAGATAATAAAAGAGGTAATTTAAAACCAGATATATTATTATTAAATAATTTTGATGCACTAATGCTTGATTTTAAAGGAGTCATTAAAAAATATTCAAATGGCATATAATATCCAATTGAGTAGTGAAGAGTACTATCTTTAAAATAGGAGGTTATTGAAGTATTATAATCTTCTTTAATATTTAGGAATTTAGGTGAGTGAAAAGATATTCCAAACTTTAAATCTTCGTTAATTCTATATATAGCACCTAGTTTAATATTAAATCCAGTCCCATAAGATGATATTTCTTCAGAAAATAGCAAGCCTCGAAGGTTATTTGTAGTATCTATCTCCTCTTCATAATATTCTGAGTATTCATAATAATTTAAAGTATTTATGCCAATTGTTGCACCTACATATAATTTATCTTGGTAAGTAGATGCTGCTGACAAGATAAATTCGTTCATGCTTCCATTTTGCTCAATTGATTTCGATTGTCTTTTTGTATTACTACTTAAATTAGATATATATTGATTATTGTTTTGAGGATCAGGATCTATAAGATATGTTTCCCAAGCCATTATTGAATAACTGTTCAATAAATTTTCTACACTAGTTCCATTAGAAATATCTATAAAGTCATTGACTATTGAATTATTACTTGAACCTTCGATTTTAGTTGAATTATTATATTTAGCTAATTGATTCCAGCCTATAGCAAAGTTGATCCTTTTCCAATTAGGGTTTTTTTGTGGTATTGAGCTCACAAGTCCAAGACTCCCAATACTAATTGCTGAATTGTATTCAGATGATTTATTGTTAAAATATGTTGTTCGATTATTTAAATCAAAATTAGGTGAAAATGTAAACTCTGAAGATTGATACATCCCAAGGCCAGCAGGATTCGAACTAAGAGATGAAAACTCTCCTCCTAAAGATCCAAATGCTCCTCCCATTGCTGAATATCTAGCACTTCCAATCATATTATTGGTAGAATATCTTAATGCGTCAATTTCATTTTGTGCATTGGTATTATTAAAAAATAAGATGGTTATAATACTAAGAATTATTTTTTTCATTTTTCTTGTTGTGTTTAAATTTAATATCTGAATAATCGTGTCATGTAAGTTTTTCAAGTTCATCCATTTTAGAATTAAAGCTTTTTGAAATTTCTGAAATCTCGTTTAATTCTTTTTGAATAATAGGATTTCTTAAAATTTTTCGATCAACTCCAGTTATTTTCACGAAAAGTCTAAAAATTGCGTTAAACATATTTATTTTTTTCTTGGTCTTCTATTGATGTTATTTGATTTGTTGTTATAACTGCGTGATCGATTACCTCTAAAGTTATTTTGGTTATTATCTTTGGCAGGTGTATAGCTCTGACGATTACTTCCTCTATTTTTTTGTATTTGTTTATCTCTAGAACTATTATATTGATATTGTTTATTTCCCAAAGATCTATTTCTTACTGGCGCACTATTTTTATTTGAAATATATTCTTTTGATTTTACTATATTTTTAGATCTATATAATCTGTTGTTATTATGGTTTGATTGTAAACTATATCTTTTCCCTCTAGTATATTGATCAAAGCTTTTTTTATTATATAAAGTATAATATGGATAATGATGATTCCAATGATATCCATAATACATTCCATAGTAATATGGATTGTGATAATATCCATAACTATAAGGATTAAATTGGTAACCAAAATAAATAGATGAATTATAATATGGGTAATTAAAATCCCAATAAGGATCGTAGTTATGGTAGTTATATCCAGTATAGAAGCCACTGTAATAATCACTGTAAAAGAGTGGTCTATGAAATCTTCTTATTCTTGAAGAATAATCATGATAATAATATCCATCATCTAATTCATAATTTTCCGATTGTACAATGCTATCATTATCAATTACTTGATTTCTTTCAGAAATAATTTCATTATATTCTTTAAACTCTGTACTTTTTAAATAGTTTGGATCATTATATGTTACGTCTGTTGAAATCATGCATGATGATAAAATTAATAGAGATAATAGTATTTGTAAAAGAGGTTTCATAATTAATTAGTACTAGATATATTTAGAAATTTTAATTTGTTAGATTTGTAAAATATTTATAGTTATAACGTTTTATTTACAACAAAATTACAATTTTTAAGATTAAATGGCAAGTAAACTAACATCAAGAGATCAAGATTATTCGCAGTGGTATAATGAAATTGTTCAAAAAGCAGATTTAGCAGAAAATTCTGGCGTAAGAGGTTGTATGGTTATTAAACCATATGGTTATGCAATTTGGGAAAAAATGCAGGCTGAGTTGGATAGGATGTTTAAAGAAACAGGACATGTTAATGCTTATTTCCCACTTTTTATACCTAAATCTTATTTAAGTAAAGAGGCATCACATGTTGAAGGGTTTGCCAAAGAATGTGCGGTTATTACTCATTATCGTTTAAAGAATGATGAGGAAAATGGTGGTGTTATTGTTGATCCACAAGCTAAATTAGAAGAAGAATTGATCGTTCGTCCCACTTCTGAAACAATAATCTGGGATACTTATAGAAAGTGGATTCAATCTTATAGAGATTTACCAATTTTAGTTAATCAATGGGCAAATGTAGTAAGATGGGAAATGCGTACAAGATTATTTTTGCGTACAGCTGAATTTTTATGGCAAGAAGGTCATACAGCTCATGCGACTAAAGAGGAAGCAATACAAGAAACAGAACAAATGATAAATGTTTATTCAACATTTGCTGAAGAATTTATGGCTATGCCTGTTATTAAAGGAATAAAATCAGAGCAAGAGAGATTTGCTGGAGCAGAAGAAACATATTGTATTGAAGCTTTGATGCAAGATGGTAAAGCATTGCAAGCAGGAACATCACACTTTTTAGGACAAAATTTTGCAAAAGCATTTGATGTTAAATTTGCAAACAATGAAGGTAAGCAAGAATATGTATGGGCAACTTCTTGGGGAGTTTCTACACGTTTAATGGGGGCATTAATTATGACACATTCAGATGACCATGGATTAGTGTTGCCGCCAAGATTAGCTCCATTTCAAGTAGTAATTGTTCCTATATTTAAAGAAAAGGATCAATTATCTACTATTTCAAAGGAAGCATTAAGAATTAAAGCATTACTTGAGAGGCGAGAAATAGCGGTAAAGTACGATGATAGAAAAACACATAAGCCTGGATGGAAATTTGCTGAGTATGAATTAAAGGGAGTCCCTATTAGATTAGCTTTGGGTGGGCGCGATATAGAGAATAATACTATTGAGCTAGCACGTAGAGATACTATGAGCAAGGAGGTTATTAATATAGAAGGAATTGATGATAAGATCAGCCATATACTTGAGGAAATACAAAGAAATTTGTTTGAGAAAGCATCAGATTTTAGAAGAAAAAATACTTTTATTGCAAATACAAAAGATGAATTTAAAGATTTAATTAAGAAGGGAGGTTTTGTATATGCGCATTGGGATGGTACAAAACAGACAGAACAAATGATTAAAGATGAAACCAAGGCAACCTTAAGATGTATACCGTTAGATCAAAACAATGAGTCAGGAGTTTGTTTGTTTTCTGGCAAACAATCTAAAAAAAGAGTATTGTTTGCTAAAGCCTATTAAATTATGAGCCAAGAAAAACAAATAATAGATTTATTAAAAACAAATGCATGTACTAAACAGCAAGTTTATAGAGAAACAAAATCTGTGTTTGCAGAATTTCAAAAGCAATTAAAAAATAAATTGCTTGTAATTAATAAAGAGATATTAGATAAGAAGGTGAAGGTGGAATATTCTTCAGATGGAGATTTTGAAGCTAAACTTAAGTTTTCAGGAGATACATTATTATTTCATATGCATTCTAATATTTTTGATTTTAATGCAGCACACCCCATACATAAAACAAAGTATGTTAAAGAAGACAAATTACGTTCTTTTTGTGGTGTTATAAATATTTACAATTTTTTATCTGACTCTTTTAAATATAATCGTTTAAATGATGCAGGTTATTTAATTGCACGTGTTTTTATCAATAAAGACAAGCATTTTTTTGTTGAAGGGGATAAGCAGTTAGGTCTCTTGTTTAATGATTTTGTGAATCAAGAAATAAATTCAATAGAAATTGATAAAATTATAAATGAATCTATGATATATGCACTAAATTTTGATTTACAGGTTCCAGATTTAAATCAAGTTAGGGTTGTTTCTGTTCATCAAATAATAGATATGAATAATAATCATAAATTAAAAACTTCTAAGAGAATGGGTTATAAATTTTCTCATGAAACAAATAACGAGTAATTTTTGTGAGATTTTAAAAAAAGTATAAATTTGCAAACTCAATTTTGAGAACAAGACAGGCCCCGGTCGTCTAGTGGTTAGGACGCCAGGTTTTCATCCTGGTAACCGGGGTTCGATTCCCCGTCGGGGTACAAAAAATAGAATTATGGCAAATCATAAATCAGCATTAAAGAGAATTAGACAATCAGATACCAAGAGATTGTTAAATAAATATCAACATAAAACTGCCAGAAATGCGGTAAGAAAATTACGTGCATTAACTGATAAGAAAGCTGCAGTAGCTTTGTTTCCTAAGGTAGAGTCAATGATAGATAAATTAACAAAGAGAAATATAATTCACAAAAACAAGGCAGCAAATATAAAGTCTAAGCTTGCTAAGCATGTTGCAGCTTTATAATTTCGTATTTTTTTAAAAATTTAAGAAAAAGGTTTATCAAATAAAGATAGACCTTTTTTTTATATTTGCATGCATGCATCAGAGCCTATTAATTTATACCCCTAAAATTTCTAGTAGGCATCTATATATCTTTAAGGTTCTTTTTAGTGAGATATATTCAATAGAGTATTCATTAACAGAAAATTTAGAAGATTATACTCAATCTAATAATGTTAAGATAAACTATTCTAATAGTATTATTTGTGAAGATGAATTATTTATAAAACATAACGGATTACTTAATCAAAAGGGAATAAATCAGATTGATTTGAAAATTGATAATATAAATGATACTCCTTGTTTTTTTTTAACAGATGATGAAAATAGTTACCATTTTGATCTTTTTGCAGCAAGCTTTTATTTAATAACTAGATATGAAGAATATCTCCCCCATTTAAAAGATAAATATAATAGATATATTCATAAAGAAAGTATTGCTTTTAAAAATGGATTTTTAAGAAAACCCATTGTTAATTTATGGATGAAGTATTTTATATTAGAATTGCAGAGCTGTTATCCAAATTTAAATATTCATTCACCTAGTTTCAAATATATTTCTACTATTGATATAGATAATGCCTATCTTTTTAAGGGTAAAAGTTTTGTTCGTTCAGTTGCATTTTTATTTCGATCTATTATGAATTTTGATTTTGAAAAAATCAGAATGTATTTTTCAGTAATTTTCAATAGACGTAAAGATCCTTTTGATACATATTCTTTTCAATTTAATTTACAGAAGAAATATAATTTAGATGTTAAATATTTTATTCTAATAGGGGATTATGGACTAAATGACAAAAATATTTCTTACACAAACAAATCATTTCAGATGCTTATTAAGCGTCTTGCTGATTTTTCTAAGATAGGACTGCATCCTTCTTATGGATCAACTTTTAATCATGAAAAGATTGCAATCGAAAGAAAGCGTTTAGAAGATATTCAAAAGAGAGAGGTTAATTCTAGTCGTCAACACTTTTTACAATTATCATTTCCAAATACATATAGGAGATTAATCAATATTGGTATTACAAATGATTATACTATGGGATATGCTTCTGATTTAGGTTTTAGAGCAGGAATAGCAACTCCATATACTTTTTATAATTTAGATACAGAAGAAATTTTAGCAATTAAAGTCTATCCTTTTGCTATAGTTGATGACACATTACGTTATAATATGAAACTAAATGCTAGTGAAGTATTAGATAATATTAAAGATATAATACAATCTGTTAAAGATGTTAATGGTACTTTGATAACTATATGGCATAATGATACTTTTAGTGAAAAAGGTGTTTGGAAAGGTTGGAAAAATGTATATGAAGATATGATTAAACTAATAAAAAATAAATAATGAAAATAATTAATGTTGGTCAGGTAAGCTCTGTTTTTAGTCGTTTTATTTTAGAATTAAGAGATGTAAATATTCAAAAGGATAGAATGCGTTTCAGAAGAAATATTGAAAGAATTGGGGAGATATTTGCTTATGAAATAAGTAAGACGATGAAATATGAGGAAAAAATTATTACAACACCACTTGGTAAATCAGTTGAAAAAATTATATGTTCTAAACCAGTTCTTGCAACTATATTACGTGCAGGAATTCCTTTGCATCAAGGATTACTTAATTATTTTGATGAATCTGATAATTGTTTTATAGCTGCATATAGAAAGGGTAATGATGAAGGAGGTTTTGAAATTAAACATGATTATATTTCATCTCCATCATTAGAAGATAAAGTAGTGATATTATCTGATCCAATGCTAGCCTCTGGTAAATCTATGGTTACATCTATAGAAAATATTCTAACCAAGGGTAACCCAAAGCATATTCATATTGTTTCAGTTATTGCATCTTCTGATGGAATAGAATTTTTGAAAAGTAATCTTCCTATTGATAATTGTAAATTATGGATTGGAGCAGAAGATGAAGAGATGACTAATCAAGCATATATATATCCTGGACTGGGTGATGCGGGAGATCTAGCTTTTGGAAAAAAAATCTAAAATACGTCAGATAATTATGAAACATTTATTTTTTGATTTAGATAGAACATTGTGGGATTTTGAATCAAATTCTCATGAAACATTAATCGAAATATGTATTAAACATAAGCTTGATGACAGAGGTGTAAATGATTTTGATAGCTTTATAAGAGTGTATAAAGATAATAATGAGAAGTTATGGGATCTTTATAGAAAAAATCAAATTTCTCAAAAGGATTTAAGAAGAAAACGTTTTGAGCAAACACTTAACACTTATAAAATATTTGATTCTAAATTATCAGAGACAATAGGGGAGGATTATGTTAACTTATGTCCAAAGAAAACAAAACTTTTTCCCTTTGTAATAGAAGTGTTAGAATATTTGTTTGAAAAATATAGTTTACATATTATAACTAATGGTTTTGAAAAGGTTCAGCATATTAAATTAAAACATTCGGATTTACAAAAATATTTTCAGCACATTATAACTTCAGAACAAGTTGGTGTTAAAAAGCCTAATCATAAAATTTTTGAATTTGCATTAAAATGTGCAGGTGCTCAAAAAGAAGAAAGTGTATATATCGGAGATGATTTAATTGTCGATATTTTGGGATGTCAGAATTTTGGTATAGACGGAGTTTATTTTAATCCTGATGTTATACAACATGAAGAAAGTCCTAAATACGAGATACGTTGCCTTAGTGAGCTAAAGGTTTTATTTTAAATCCTCCTTTTTTTAAATCTTGCCAGAAATTAGGGTATGATTTTTTCACTACCATCACATCATTTATTTTTAATGTTCCAAATTTTAAGCATAACGGGGCGAAACTCATTGCAATTCTATGATCTTGATGAGTATTTATTTGATTTCTACCATTAATAATTTTTAGAAGTTCTTTTTTTGTTGCATCTATTCTATTACTTTCCTTGTCTTTAAGTGTTTGAGTACCTGTGATTTTCCATTCTTCTTTTAAGCCAAATAATGTACATTGCAATGGTTGATATAAATCAGGATTTTCAATTAGATTAATATGTTCTTTTTTAGAGTGATATGTACTTTTATTAATTATAAGAGTATTATCAATGAATTTAGATCTTACACCCAATTTTTTAAATATTTTTTGAATTAAACGATCTTTTTGAATAGAATCTTTAATCAGACCATTAAGTTGTATTTTGCAATTATTAGACAGTGCAGCTATTTCATACCAAAATGATGCAGAGCTCCAATCTGATTCTACTAGAAAATCTTTGGCTCGATATTTTTGATGTGGAATATTAATTATTTCATTTTTCCAATTATATGATATTCCATATTCACTCATTAATTTTAGTGTCATATTTATATATGATTTAGACACTATTTTTTTTGAATGTTTTAATGTTATTCCGTTTTTTAATTTCGGTGCAATAAGAAGAATTGATGATATAAACTGAGAGCTAACAGATGCATCTATTTTGATATTTCCACCTATTATTTTTTTTCCTTTTATTTTTATGGGAGGAAATCCTTCTTCTTCTAAATACTCTATTTCAGCACCTATTTCTCTTAATGCATCTACTAGAAATTTAATAGGTCTTTCTTTCATCCTTTCGCTTCCAGTTAAAATGTATTTTTTTCCCTCTTGTATGGCTAGGTAACTAGTTAGGAATCTGAAAGAGGTTCCTGCAGCACCGACATCTATAATTTCTTTTTTATGTTTAAGAGCCTGAATGAGTTGTTTTGTGTCTTCGCAGTCAGACAGATTTTTTATTAAAAATTTATCTTCACAAAGAGCCTTAATAATTAGTAATCGATTAGAAATACTTTTAGATGCAGGAAGATCAATATTACATATTACATTTTTAGTGGGATGAGAGATACTATAATTCATTTATACTAAATAAATTATTGATACTACATTTACCTATACTTTCTAATAGCGATAGGTTAATTTTATCTTCTGAGTTCTTTTTGTCATTAGTCATATACTTGATTAACTCTTTTTTGGATGGAGTATGAGGTAGCTTAAAATTATTTAGGATATAACTTTTTATTTCATTCTTCTCTTCATTAGATAATTCTGAAATTTCAGACTCCATGATTATACCCATTAGTACAGCTTCTCCGTGAAGAACAGGAGATTTTTTCTCTAAGTAATAGCTTTCAATAGCATGAGCAAATGTGTGACCAAAATTTAGTTGTTTTCTTTTATTATCGTCTAAAGGATCAAGTATAACTATATCATTTTTTATTTTTACAGAAGATTTAATTATTTCTAATAAATTTAAATCTTCAATATTAGATTCTGAAATTTTTTTCCATAAATTTTTATTTGCAATTAAAGCATGTTTTATTGTTTCTGAAAAACCAGATATTAAAACATTATTTTCTAGTGTATCTAGAAATTTTGGATTAATAAAAATTGCGTTAGGATTTTTAAATAATCCAATATGGTTTTTTAGATATTTAAAATCTATACCTAATTTTCCTCCAATTGAAGCATCCGTCATTGCAAGTAATGTAGTAGGTATATGAATAAATGGGATACCTCTTTTATAAGTACTGGCACTAAAACCTCCTATATCTCCAATTACTCCCCCTCCTAGGTTTATTAACACTGATTTTCTGTCAAACTCATGATCTGTAAGTTGTTTCCATATATACTCACAAGTGTTTATATTTTTATATTCTTCACCTGATTTAATTTCAATAATAATTGTATTATCTGTTTTTGGAAATTTCGGCAGACAGTGTTTTTTAGTATTTTCATCAACTAAAATTCCCACTTTTGAATATTTAGTTAATTCTAATTTTGAAAAGCAGTCTTCACCTATCCAAATAGAATGATCAGATGATTTTATTTCTGTCATTGTGTAATTTCTGGCAGAGGATTTCCAGTACACCCATTAGGGTATGACACTCCTAGAATCATAGATATTGTAGGAGCAATGTCACGAATATTTACTTTCCTATCTGTTTTGCCTTTAGGAATATCACCGCCCCAAAAAATTAATGGAACATGTGTGTCATAGCTAAAAGAGGACCCATGAGTTGTCCCTCCACTTTCCCAGTGAGAGGATAACCATCCTGTTTGTAAATTAACAATTACATCTCCAGATCTTTTTTGATTATACCCTTTTTGTACTAATGAATGAAATGAATCTTGATATTCATTTTCATGTAATTGATCTGAAGTATATGTGTTTTTAACCCATTCATATTTTAAAAGAAAATTAGCGCATGTTTGTCTTACTTCTTTTATGTTTAATTTTAAATTTTTCAAAATATATTCATGGTTAAGAAACAAATGATTATTTGAATAATTTGCTATACATTCATTACAATTATCTATGCTAGGGAAATTATATTCCTTCATTAGATGTTCCTTTAATTCAGTGATCATTATATTTTTATCAAAATATCCAGCTGGTATTTTTCTCTCTATTAGCTCAGATGGTTCAGAAACAACGCCGTGATCAGCCGTTATAAATAGAATAATATTTTCTTTCCCAATTTGTTTATCAAGAACATTTAATATCTCTGCAATATCTTTATCTAATCTTATGTACGTATCTTTAATTTCTGGAGCATGTGGTCCATATTTATGACCAATGTAGTCGGTAGAGGAGAAGCTGATAGTAATTACATCAGTGTGTTCATCTTGACCTAATTTTTCTTTTTCAATAACTTCTAATGCAAGATCTTTAAGTATTGTATTGCCAAAGGGAGTTGTTTTAATTGATTTACTGCCTTGAGCATATAACTCATCAAGATTATGTGAAAACTCTCCTTCTACTTCCCATTTTCCTTGTAAGTATGTGTATGCAGGATTATTAGCATTAATTTCTTCAACATATTTAGGAAGTTCTTGCATATAAAAAGTTGATGTAATCCATTGTGCTTCATTATTTAACCAAAACGCTCCATCTGCAGTGTGTCCAGCTGGTAATATAGCACCTCTATCTTTTAGAGAAATACCATAAACCTTACTTTTATTATTAAAGAGTTTAATCTCATCACTAAAAGTTGTTGTTAGCATATGATGAGGTGACATTTTTCCATCAGCAGCAACAATGTCTATCTTTTTTTCATGGCAACTACATACTGTATGCATTTCTCCATCTCCCGCACAATAGATATATTCACCTGATTTTTTATCATACCAGTCATTGGCAATAATTCCATGAACTGAAGGTGTTGTTCCTGTAAAAATACTAGCATGTCCAGGTCCTGTATATGTTGGCACATATCCAAATTGACAATTTCTGAAAAAGTGTCCATTATTTACTAAGCGTTTAAACCCATTTTCATTGAATTCATTCCAAAATCTATAGATATAATCAAATCTCATTTGATCTACTACAATACCTACAACTAATTTAGAAGATTTATTTCTATCTTCCTTTTTTATATTTATTTTTGGCTCTCCCGATCTTATTTGAGAGACTAATCTTTCCTTTAAGGAAGATATTTGACTGAAACAAATAATAGGAAGTAGTAATAATACTAGTATAATTTTTTTCATTTTTTTCTTTTTTTAAAAGTAATAACTAGTAAAGATAATATAACAGCTACAATTACATCTGCTATTGCAGGTGCACTAGGCCAGCCAAAGTTCCATATTGCAACTAGTAAAAGCCATATTAGCCATATTTTATCAAGATTTAGTAATTTCATTTTAAATATTAAATATGTGAGCAAACTTACAAATAGTCCCCAAAACATACCTCCTAAAATATCAAAAGGATAATGAACTCCAAGATAAATCCGGCTAAAACCTATTAGAACAGCCCATGAAAATAATAATATAAATATTATTTTTTTTCTAAAAAGTAAGGAGATAAAAAATGCAATAGCAAAAGAGTTCGAAGCATGTGATGATATAAACCCATATTGACCTCCACACCCGTCTACTATTCTTATACCATCCAGCACATGACATGGCCTTAGTCTCTCAAATACTTCTTTGAAAAGATGTACAGATCCAAAATCTGTAAGAAAAATAAGTACTCCAATTGATAATAATATTTTAAATATTTGTTCAGGAAACTTTTGATATATTTTATATATTATAAATATGTAAAGAGGAATCCAAATCCACTTTGATGATATAAGGATCATAAAAGGATCAATATCTTTCCAACCAATAGCATTAATTAGTTTAAAAAGATATTCATCTATGGAATTTATATTTTGCATTAATTATTTAATTTTTTCCAGATCAAGTCTTTAAGTTCTGTAATTCCTTTTTGTGCGACAGATGAAATAAATATTGATGTAATATCTTTTGGTAGATCTTTTTTTATCTCTTTAATTAATTCATCGTCTAACATGTCTGACTTACTAATGGCTAATATCCTTTCTTTATCTAGAAGTTCTGGACTATATTTTTGTAATTCTTTTAGTAAGATATTGTATTCTTTTGTAATATCATCTGCATCTGCTGGAACCATAAATAACAAAGATGAATTTCTTTCGATATGTCTTAAGAATCTTAATCCTAACCCTTTTCCTTCTGATGCTCCTTCAATGATTCCAGGAATATCTGCCATAATAAAGGATTGGTGATCTCTATAAGATACAATTCCTAAGTTTGGTACTAAAGTAGTAAATGGGTAATTTGCAATCTCAGGTTTTGCTGCTGAAACTACAGAGAGTAGGGTAGACTTACCAGCATTTGGAAAACCAACTAAACCAATATCAGCTAGTATCTTTAGTTCTAGTATAAACCAATTTTCTATTGTATCTCCTCCAGGCTGAGAGTATCTTGGAGTTTGATTTGTAGGAGACTTGAAATGTGAATTTCCTCTTCCTCCCATACCTCCTTTTACAATAGTGTATTCTTCTCCTTCTTCAGTAATTTCTGAAATAACCTCTTGGCTTTCAGCATTTTTTATTGTTGTGCCAAGAGGAACATCAATATAACTATTATTTCCATCTTTTCCTGTACAGTGATTTCCACTTCCATCTCCACCGTGTTCAGCAAAAATATGTTTTTGATATTTCAAATGTAGTAGTGTCCACATTTGTTTATTACCTCTAACAATCACACTACCTCCTTGACCACCATCTCCACCGTCTGGACCTCCTTTTGCAGTAGTTCGATCTCTTCTAAAGTGAGCAGAGCCAGCACCTCCTTTTCCTGAACGGCAAAAGATTTTAACGTAGTCAACAAAATTAGAATTTTTAACTTTCATTTATAAGTTATCAATTACAGTATTGATTCTTTTAGCAATATCTTCAATACTACCAACACCTTCAACTTCGCTGAGTTTGTTTTGTGATCCATAAAAATCTTTTAATGGAGCAGTTTTATTATTGTATTCATTGATTCTATTTGCAATAATATCTTTGTTCTGATCATCTGCTCTTCCAGAATCTTTACCTCTTTCAAGTAATCTTTTGATAAGTTCATCATCTTCTACTTTTAATGATATCATACTAGATATCGAAGTATTTTTCTCTTTTAATAGATTATCTAATGCTGTTGCTTGTGCAGTTGTTCTAGGAAATCCGTCAAATATAAATCCATTTACATGTAGATTATTATCTAATTTAGAGGATATCATACCAATAACTACTTCATCAGGTACTAAATCACCTTTATCCATTAATTTTTTTGCTTCTCTACCTAATTTAGTTCCTTCAGCTATTTCTTCTCTTAGAATATCTCCTGTTGAAAGATGAACTAAGTTATATTTTTCTATTAATAAGTTAGATTGTGTTCCTTTTCCAGCACCAGGAGGACCAAATAGTACTAAGTTTAACATATAATTATTGTTTTAGTTTATAAATATGTGGCAAATTACGTCCAATTTCATCATAATCTAATCCATATCCTACAACAAAATCATTTGAAATTGATTTCCCAATGAAATCAATATTAATATCTTTTGTATAGGCACTAGGTTTAAATAATAATGTTGCTATTTTAATATCAGCTACATCTTCTTTCTTTAGTAGTGCAATTATTTTCTCTAATGTAATACCTGTATCAATAATATCTTCTAATATTATAATATTTCTACCACTAATATTATCTCCTATTCCAATCAATTCATTAACATGACCTGTTGTTTGCATTCCAGAGTATGATGATAGTTTTATAAATGATATTTCACTATTTGGAACTGTGATTTTTCTCATTATGTCTGCAGCAAATAAAAATGATCCATTAAGTACAGCAATGAAAAGAGGATTTTTAATTTGTGTTTCATTGATATTCTTAGCTATTGAATGAACTAGAGCAGATATTTCTGTTTTAGTAATAAAAATCTCAAATTCCTTATTATTTAATTTTATATTTCTCATTCAATAATTTTTTTCTCAACTGTTCCATCATCATAAATATAAAAGAGTACAGAGTTATTTTTAACTTCTGTATTTTGACCAAGCATATTGATTATACTTACAATTTTCTTTTCAGAGATATGTTGATTTATATTTGAAGAAGTAGACAAATTATTAAGCTGATTCACAACATCTAATCCATTACCTAGCTCATAAAAATCTACTGTTATAAAATTTGGAAATTTATTTGTCTGTGTATAACAATCCATGGCTCTGTCAATAAAGAAAGGATTAGAATTTACAGTCATTGATTCGGCATGCAGTCCATGTCCTAAGGTTGCATGTGTAACAAAATGGTTTAGTATAAATAGATCATTAGCTGGATCCCCTCTATTAAATGAGCAATTAAAATCATTTATAGTATTAACACTGTAATGTGTTTCTACGGCATATTCCCAGACATAGTGATACCATAACTGAGAGTTGTTTGCATCATCTTCATCAGTCAGGATTACAAGTCTGTTATCATTATCAATCATGTTTTGGAGTGTAGGCCATCCCAATGAATTATTATGTACGTATAAATAATTATCGAGGCCAGATTGATTTAATATATTTTCTATATGATTTGCTGAGACATAACACTCAAGTATAATAGTTAGAACTTCATTAGGATTATTGTCAAGAAAAGATTTAATATCATTAAATAAATCAATAAGAGGTATTGTGCCAAGGGCAAAAATAGAATGATATGCTGTAGGGGTTCCAAATAGATCATAAACATCTATCATCAGAGCTCTTACGCCATCATTCATCTGAGAGCTAATATTATAAGTTTGGTTTGGAAATAATAATCCATCTTGATCTGAATTAAAAGCGTTGTGAGTAGTTAGATATGACACCTCATTATATGTTTTTGAGCAAAGGTTTATTTCTCCATTACATTGAGCATAACTTATATCAAATGATAATAACAATAATAATATATATCTTAATTTCTTCATTTTTAGCTTGCCCAAACTTTTCTTAATATTAATTGATTATCTGTAGCTTTTTCTGTTTTTACAAACTCTAATAACTTATAATAATTTCCTATTTCAAGTTTTATGTCTTTTTCTGAGAATTTCTTTTTAATTCGAAGTGTTATATGTTCTTTACAATCCTTAATTTGTTTTGATATATCCTTTTTAATCTTATCTCCATTGATTAACATGATTTTGTCTTCAGGGGCGATACATTTTTTATCAGCTATTGAGTTAGGCTCAACTTTTTTAATAATTATATTTTCATGATCAGAAAGTCCAATAATTCCTAAGTATTGAGCAAGTAGATTTGGATTCTTTTTTTCTTTTAAATCTAGACCTATGATAGATATTGATTTTTTTAGTGTAGGAATGTAATCTTGAGTGCCATATATATGATCTTCAAATATCTTCGATACATTCAGTCCTCCATAATTGACACAGATATTTCTGAATTCATCTTCAGAATAACCTACTCCATTCAAAGCATAATTTTCATATATGTCTTTCATTACAGAATGTAGACTGTTTTTACCTTTTGAGTTGTTTATTATTTCAAGGTCAATCATAAACATACAAAGTGCAGCATCTGCATAAATCGATGTTTTTCTATTAGGTGCTCCTAACTTATAACCATCGAGCCAATTGTCAAAACCACTATCAGCTACAGATAGGTTAAATCTACCATAATTAGTAAGATGTCTTTCTAAATTCTGATTTTGTGTTTTTATAAATTCATGCCAACTGAATACTCTTGAGTTGTAAAGCATGAGATCTCCCATATAAGTAGTTACTCCTTCAGCAACGAAACCAGTTCTAAAATAATTTTCTTTTGTGAAATCATAAGGTAACATTTCAATAGGTCGTATTGCCTTTATATTCCATGTATGATATAGTTCATGTGAACAAACACCAAGTAAATCTTCGTATCTTTTTCTCATAATTTGGTCGCCAGGACCTAACAGAAGTACTGTATTTTTGGTATGTTCTACACCGTGATAGCTTTTGTACGGGGTAATTTGAAACAAAAAATGGTATTCATCTACAGGAAATCCTCCAAAGTGATTTATTTGACTTTTGGTGAAAGCAGAAAAATCTGTTTTAATTTTTTTCCAATCAGGATTACATTCTCCTTGAAACCATATATGAAATTTAATATCATTTACTACATATGCATTATGTTGTAGATTATCTGAACATATGATAGGAGATTCTGATAGGTTATCATAATTTTTTGCTAAGAGACAATTACCATTTTTATCCAATGAAGATGCGATTTTATAATTATCAGGTATATTTAATATAACTTTATAATTGTCCTCTATTCTATCAACGATATAAAACATACAATTTACAGGATTTAGATATAATTGATTTTCATCCAAATAAGATGCTCCAGCATCTAGTTGATTGGCATAATAATTATATTTAATGGTAATTTCTAAACAATCTTTAGTGTCAACTTCCCATAAGTCTTTTGTTTTTTTTCTAAAAGCAATAGCATTGCCATTTTCATTATATGCTCCCCATTTTTGGATATTTTGTGAAAAGTTAGCTAGCTCATATCTACCAGGTCTCCATGCAGCAAGTTGAAGTAGCATTTTTTCTGCTCCATTTGTTTTAGTAGTAAGTTCAAAGTCAACAAAATGTCTGTGGGGTGTATTATAGCTTATAGTATATTGTATCATTTCTTCTTGTAATATTGCAAATATAATAGATTAATATATATATATGTTTGTAAACTTTTTCATTGATTTATTTAATAAAAAATTATTAAAAGGATATCTGAATTTAATATGTTTTGTATAATATTGCATCATTAAATAATACTAAAAATAATTATATGGATTATGACGTAATTGTACTAGGTAGTGGGCCAGGTGGATATGTGACTGCTATTCGTGCTTCACAGTTAGGTTTGAAAACAGCAGTTGTAGAAAAAGAAAGTCTTGGTGGTATTTGCCTTAATTGGGGATGTATACCAACAAAGGCCTTATTAAAATCTGCTCA